>Ga0206106_100261_pt1 | contig 67427 bp, 68 predicted proteins | sample 1B1ome_FD_148677 | JGI IMG/M metagenome (GOLD analysis project Ga0206106, IMG submission 148677) | Enriched microbial communities from leaf-cutter ant dump, University of Wisconsin, Madison, United States - 1B110A | ecosystem: Environmental > Terrestrial > Nest > Insects nest > Nest dump | place... | reverse complement strand
AAGCCAATCTTGTGTTTAATGATTTTATGATGAACACTGCTCATGGGATTACTCCTTTACGCTTTCGCGTTCGGTTGATAAAGATTCGCACCTCTATCAAACCGGGTAATCCCACCTCTTGGCAAGATCTGATTCAGGTCAAATCTGGATTACTGCAGATAAAAAGTAATTAAATTTCCAGAATTCTTCCTCTGAAGAGGGAAAAAAATCGCAACATGAAAACCATCGCGCTTTATCTCGTCACGGCACTTGCCGAAATCATCGGATGCTATCTGCCGTGGCTTTGGCTCAAGCAGAATGGATCGCTATGGTTGCTGTTGCCTGCCATAGTCAGCCTGGCGGTATTTGCCTGGTTGCTAACCTTGCACGATGCCGCATCCGGTCGAGTGTATGCTGCCTACGGTGGAGTATACATTTGCGTGGCTATCCTCTGGCTGTGGGCAGTGGATGGCATTCGCCCATCGAGTTGGGATGTGGCAGGCGTTACCATCGCACTGGTTGGCATGGGCATCATTGCCTTTCAGCCGCATTAGGCAGCCATTTGGCGGCAATTTTCGGCACATTCGCGACAGGCTTTGACACATTCATCCATATCACCTACCTCTTCACAACTCCTGGCACAGGCATCACAGACCTCAGCGCAGACTTCACAGAGCTGGTGGCTTAAAGTGGAGTTGCTCAACATGAAATTAGCCGAAGTCTGGCAGATCTCGGCACAGTTCAACATGAGCCGCATATGTTCCGGAGAAACATGTTTACCGCCTGAATGCAGGCAGTGGGTCATTGCTTCGTGTAAGCACGTTTGATGACATCGATTACATGCGTCGATACATGATTGCATTTCAGAATTTGTGGTGTGGGTCATTTTGATATCTCCTTCAGATCGTTAAAAACTACCCAATTGACTTCACTTGCTCTTATGCTACGAAGACCGTATCGGTGGTTCTCAGTTAAAAAATATATAAATAATGACCAGCAGGATTGCTGGGACACCAAGTAGCCACGCCAGTATGTATTTACCCATTCAACCTCCTTTAAAGTACAAACATTATTGTTCCGATGTGAAATTCCATCTATGACAGGGCTATCTAAATTGATTTAGAACCGCCTTCAAATTTCGGACAGCAATGTTCTCAATTCATTCTCTAACTTTCAGACTGTAATTAATTCAAGTGACTATATGTTTAGGCCGGCAATATTCAATGCAGTACCACCCGTGACCAGCCATACATAGCGCCAGACTGCATCTGCTGATAAGCCGCATTGGTTCAAGTCGTGCTGTTTTCACTTATGCACCGGAGCCAGATCGCAAATTCTGTTGTCGGCTTCGCCCGGTCAGGAATCGTGCAGATAATATGAGGAGGGTTACGATATCGCTGAAAAAAAGAATTATCGCAACGATTGTTGTCGTGAATCACTTTCCTTTCTTCGTCATGATGTTCTCCGATAAATGTGATGATCGGTTTGCCGCCGGGCGGCGCGAGGGTATCGGGGAGATGATAGCCAGCACCATTTTCACAGCTTGGGCGCCAAGTGATCCGTGGCGTGCTGGGCTCTATTTTTGGTGGTGGACGACGGCGCTGAACTGGGCAAAGCTGGGGGCATGGAGTACCGGCTGGCAAAGCTCGGCCAGTATTTATGGGAATGGTTCGGCTACTACGGCATTAACCAATACTACCGGCCGATCCCGGAACTGGATGAATGGCTTCGGCGTCGTGTGCGTATGTGCTACTGGAAACAGTGGCGCTGGCCGCGCACAAAGATCCGTAACCTGCTGGCATTGGGCGTGCCGCTGAAAGCGGCCATCCAGCATGGCGTGAGCAGCCTAAGCTACTGGCGCATGGCCAGAACCCCGGTGACCCAGCAGGCCATGTCCAACGACTGGCTCAGGGCACAGGGGTTGCTCAGTATCAAAGACCTGTGGTGTAAAGCCCAAGGCTATCAGCCGGCCAAGGGTTGAGGGCGTCGTCGTCACGCGAGCCCACTCGTTGAACCGCCCACTGCGGACCCGCATGGTGGGTGGTGTGGGGGCCGGGAGTTAATAGCTCCTGGCTACCCGATTAGAACTCACTTTTTTTGGCTCTCCGATACTTGGCCTTTTATTTCGAGAATGTTGGGGTCGTTCTCGCCGATCTCTACTTTGATTTGTTGACCAGAGTTCGTGGCGATGTGTGGCTTTGAGGCGGTGACCATAACCGGGAAAACACGCCTTAGATCACCACTTGAACCTGTACTAGTTATAGTTGTTTTCCACAGCTGGACTTCCTTTTTTGATTTTCTGTACTCAGATAGATCAATGGCATCAAGAACCAAGAATCTGAAGTATGTTGTGTGGGTGCCAACGTGAGACGAATAACCCTTGATACCGTAAGTCGGGTTATATGTGGTTGTTCCGCTATACGTTCCATAATTTCCGTACGTACTCAACGTTCCATATGTCGTGGATGAAGAGACGCCAGTCTGCCCCCACACAGGTACTGAATATGAGTATTGATGTTGTTGAGGGTCTCCAATGCCGTAAACAACAAAAATGGCAAGTTTTGCCGTTTCGATAGATTCTGCTGGCACAAAGCCTCTTGAGATCAATGCACGGTTTATATAAGCCGCGTATTCCCTGAACTGAAGATCGTTTGCTGGTGTGTCCTTATTTCCTGGAAGAAGGACGAAGCTCTTTTTATCGTCAGTGCCTGGCGCCTGTATAGAGTCTACGTTTACATGATATCGCGGCACTGATGCACAGCCTGCCATCAGAAGAATCAGCGCAAGAATGGAAGCTGAGTAAAACTTTTTCATTGCAACCCCCTTTAAAGGTGAGTTCTAACGTAAAGGTGATCGGCACGTTGCGGCAAGGGGCCGCAACGTGTCCGAATCGACCGACCTGTTAGCGGGCATGGACAAGAACCTTCTGGTAGACGCCTACATTGTTTCCACTGTGCTCATTGTGGAAGGTGCTCGCCTTCAGAAAGCCAGCCGCCTGGAACAGGCCCTCGCTCTGGACATTCCCTTCGCGGATCGTACACTGCAGAACGCGAACGCTCTTCTCGCGGGCGCGCGTCTCGGCGGAAGAGAGCAGCGCCTTCGCGTAGCCCTTACCTTTCTCTCCTTCAGCGACAGTGAGGTGGAGCACTTCCGCCTGATACCACTGAACCTTCTTCACCTCGATACAGGCGACCACCTTCTGGGCTGGGGAGAGCCGGAATAGGTAGTCGTCGGCGTGATCCAGCACCTTCTTTCCGGTGTACTGCACCGTAAGCTGATTGCGCGCATTCAGGAGAGCGGCAATCTCTGCGGCTTGTGCTTGGCTGAGGTTCATTGATGCACGCTAACGTGCAATATGCACCGTATATGGTGCATATTTATGCATAAAAAGGTGTATAACAAGATGCATTGTTATGTAAGTACTTGAATTAAGTAAATATCATGAATTAAATTTTGCAATCTTTTGTTCTGATTGCACCTTGTTCATCCGATCATATTGGTGGCAGCCTGCCACTCTGATCAGGATAAAAGAATCAGCTTCTTTGAAATTTCAAAAATAAGATTTCATATATTTTGTTGCATTTGCGATTGATCTCAATCAACGAGTAAGGGAAGAATTATCTGTTTATTACGGTGAGAACGAGGGTGACTGATTCTGTTTCTATTTCATGAACAATTAATCGTTCAAATCCGAATGACGGTGGAGCGACTGGATTGCTTCACCGGCTGCGCCGTGTCGCAAAGACCATGACGGCTGGATCAATCGCTACGGCAATTTTTCCGGTCATCACCACGAACGTAGTGACGTGGTGATTCAGTTTTATTTCAATCTCTGATTTTTTTGTCGAGCTACCCACAGATCGTACGCATCTTGCATGGCAAGTCAGTTTTCAGGGGTTCGACCAATTGCGATAGAAAGACGCAAGGCCATTTGGCGTCACATGGCTGGAACCATTGAGTACCTGGCTCAGTGTAGATATGGCGACGCCCAATTTTTCAGCAAGTTCACGACCGCTGATGTTATTGGGTTCAAGGTAAATACCGGTGATGAATTTGCCAGGATGTGGAGGGTTGTGCGTGCTCATTAGTGATATGCAGCGAGTATCTGTCACTTCCTGCTGCTCCTGGATAAGGAATGTTGTTTCACCGCCTTAATCAGCCAGATAGTATTCAACCGTTGATACCACTCTTATTTTTTTGAGATAGGGCGTGTTGGTGTCGCGGTTTTCTATTGTAAATTGGCCCTGATTTGCTTTTCTCAGCTTGCCTATTTGACTTTTTGCATCTGAGGCAAACTTTTCTGCTGCGGCTCTGGCATTTCGCGTTGCCTCTTCTATCATTGCTGGCTTGATATCATTCAACCTTGTGAAGAGGAATTGTGTTTGCTGGTTGTATTCATTTCCGCTGAGCGCAATTCCTTTTTTGCCGAGTTCGGCCACATTACCCTGCGAAGCTCTTACCCTGTCAATTTTGTCTGAATAAACGGTAATCACCTGCGTAGCCGCATAACGCATGGATACTTCCTGGCTGCCATACTCTCGCGCAAGCTTGTCTGTTACGACCGGGGCTGTCGCTGTAATTTCTTCCCTGGCAAATCCGGAAGCCAGTAAATAGGAAATGACTTGCTGCGTATTCGCCTCCATGGAGGCATAAAGATCCGTCAGATCATTACTTGCGGCTGTGAAGCTGATCGGCCAAACGGCAACATCCGCTGGTATCTCTCGCTCTGCCAGCCCTTTGACAATCACTACCCGTTCATATTCCTTGAAGCGGATCACACTCGAACTGATAATCAACCCCATTGCGATCAGTCCGGCGCAGACAAATGCTCCGAGGATAAATGCCGATCGTTGTTCGTTCATCCTATAACTCCCTGTATTCCGGCTACCGATCTGTCACTCAGTATACACATCCCATGTTTCTGCGATCACATCAAAAAGAGGGTCAATAAGTTTGCCAATGAAGTAAAACAGGATGCCCGATCTGGCAGCTCATCAGCTTTCATCAAACGAATCAGGAAGTCAGGTCCAGAGCCAGGAATAAGTATTATTTATTATGGACCTGACCCCGGTTTATGTGCTTAATATCAAGCGAATTCAGTAGTGAGGTTGAATGAGGAAATTTTGCCAAATTTTGCCAAACAAGCTAACATCAGACTATGAGTACGATGAATATTTCCTTGCCTGACACGCTCAAGGTTTTTGTGGATGAGCAAGTCAGTCAACGTGGCTATAGCACCAGTAGTGAGTACATTCGCGAACTGATCCGTAAGGACCAGGATCGCCAGCAACTACGCAGCTTACTGATTGAGGGAGCTGCTTCTGCACCTACTTCTCCCGTTGATAATGACTACTTCGATTCACTGCGAGCGCGTGTGCGTAAAGCTCGTGCATGAGGATCAGGCCTGTTATTCCAAGGGCACTCGCCAGGCAGGATGTTGAAGAAGCGATCAGTTACTACCTGAATGAAGATGCCGAGCAGGCAGCACTTGGCTTCATCGATGCGCTGGAGCAGGCTTATACCCATATTGGCCGCCACTTCGCAGCAGGTTCTCCCCGCTATGCTCACGAGCTGGATCTTCCCGGTCTGCGTAGCTGGCCGTTAATGCATTACCCGTACATCGTATTCTATGTTGAGTGCGATGATCATATTGATGTTTGGCGCGTGCTGCACGGCATGCGCGATATTTCTGCATGGCTGCGTGCGAGTGACGAAGCGCCGGATTAGTTTAGGGTTTCCATATTAGAGCGCAGGAACTATCAAACCCGGGTCGTTATTGCGAGCGTCAATGGGCGCGAAGTAATCCAGAAGCAATGGTGACAAAGGCACTGGATCGCCACATCACTTACGTGACTCGCGATGACAAGTTACTTTGCAAAGACGGTTTGTTATCAGGGATCACGTCATCACGAAGAACATAGTGACTGCTTGGTATTGATTAAGTGACCCGTCAGCCTTCATCAAACGCATTTTTGATCCATTCGATGTCATTTTCTCGCTCACTGAAAATCAGAACTGCATCGAAGCGGCAGGGAAGGTCATCGTGCTGTCTTGCCAGATAATGACGGGCGGCGCGTATCAGTCTGGTCTGCTTGGTGGCGGTGATGCTGGCGGCTGCGCCACCAAACCGCTCACTGGAGCGCATCCTGACTTCGACGAATACCAGCGTATCGTTCTCCCGCATGATCAGGTCGATTTCACCGAAGCGGCAGCGGTAATTTCTTTCTAACAACGTCAGTTTTTGCTGCTGAAGAAAGGCAGCGGCGCGCTGTTCGGCAGCACTGCCTTTTTCTGTGAATGACATGGGACGTCTTCAGAAAAATCCATTTTTATTCATGCGTTCTCATCTTTTCCCCGGTTTGCACTTGCCATAGATTGGTGTACAGACCGTTACGTGACAGGAGTGCCTCGTGTGTGCCGGTTTCCACTACTTCACCCTTGTCCAGTACATAAATGCAATGGGCGTTGCGGATGGTGGACAGGCGGTGTGCGATCACGATGGTGGTGCGGCCAACGGTAATGCGTTCCAGTGAACGCTGGATGGCGGCTTCCGTTTCGTTGTCCACTGCTGAAGTGGCTTCATCGAGCACCAGTACCGGTGGATTTTTGAGAACGGCACGGGCAATCGAGATACGTTGCCGCTGGCCGCCGGAGAGCTTCTGCCCGCGTTCGCCCACGATGGTCTGATAATCATCCGGCAGTTCCATGATGAAATCGTGTGCCTCGGCCGTTCTGGCGGCAGCGATGACATCTTCCATACTGGCATTCGATGAACCATACGCGATATTTTCATACACCGTGCCATGGAACAGATAAACGTCCTGGCTGACCAGGCCGATCGATTTGCGCAAATCGTGCAGGCGCAAATCACGGATATCGTGACCATCCAGCAGGATACGTCCTCGCTGCGGCTCGTAGAAACGCAGCAGCAGTTTGACTACTGTACTTTTGCCACTGCCGGTCGCCCCGACCAGTGCAATCGTCTGACCGGCATGAACGGTCAGGGAAAGATGGTTCAGTGTCAATGCGCGCCGTTCATAGCTGAAGCTGATATCGTCAAAAACGATTTCACCATTGACCTGCGCAACAGGGAGTGTTTGCGGCCCGTCTGTAATGGTCGGTTGGGCTTGCAATAAATCCAGCACACGGTGTGTGGAGGCCATGGCGCGCTGATACAGATCGAGTGTTTCCCCTAGACGGGTGAGTGGCCACAGCAGGCGTTGGGTCATGAATACCAGAATACTGTAGGCGCCGACATTGAGCTCGCCGTCGGCAGCCATTAACCCCGCTGCAATCATGATGGCGCTGAAACCCAGTGCGATCACCATACGGATGATCGGTACGAAAGCAGCACTGAGGGCGATCGCGTGCTGGTTCTTTTCCTGATAGATCTGGCTTTCGCGCTCGATCTGGCGCAATTCGTACGGTTCGGTCGTATAACTTTTGATGGTGGCAATGCCACCGAGATTATTGGACAGGTAACTGTTCAGAATACTGACCTGTTCGCGGACAGCCATATAGCGCGGCGCAATGCGTTTCTGGAACAGGTAAGAGCCCGCAACGACGAATGGCATGGGCAATAATGCCATCCACGCTACGCCAGGCGTCAGGTAGATGAACATGCCACCTACCGTGATGACGGTGGTCAGGAGCTGGATGAGGTCATTCGCCCCGACATCCAGAAATCGCTCCAGCTGATTGATATCATCATTCAGAATGGCCATCATCCCGCCGGTACTGCGCTCCTCGAAGTAAGCCAGCTCCAGTTTCTGAACATGATCATAAGCATCCAGGCGCAACGTATGCTGAATACTCTGCGCTAGGTTGCGCCAGCAGAGTTTGAGCAGATATTCCCAGATGGATTCGAATCCCCAGACAATGAGAGTAATCGTAGCCAGTATCCAGAGCTGGGTCGAAACCTCCGGAAATCCCAGCCGGGCAAATACCGAAGATTGCTGATTGACGACGATATCTACCGCCATCCCTATCAATACCGGTGGCGCCAGATCGAACAGTTTATTGAGAATTGAAAATAATGTGGCCAGCCAGATGCGGCCACGAAAAGCGCGGCCGTAGCGTAGCAGGCGAACCAGAGGCGCGGTTGTTTGACTGGACATATAAAAACAGGTCAGGTTGATTTGTGTTTGAATGGATGGGTGGGGCTGGAAACCGCATGGAGCAGCCTGCTCCGTTCACTGGCGGAATTTGGTTCATTGGTAAAAGCGAGGGAACTGCCGTATAGTGCAGCCACTCTCGTCAGAAAACATCCGAACAAGCGATTTTCAGTCATAGCCATAACCCCGAGAATATGCCAACTGCTGCAAAAGTATCCAAAGGGACATTATATGTGGTTGGTACCCCCATCGGGAATTTGCGCGATATTACTCTGCGTGCGCTGGAAATATTGTCTGCGGTTGACTGCATTGCTGCCGAACACGTCCAGCATGCGCAGAAGCTGCTGGCAGGACATGCTTTGCACACTACACATGCTCGAATCCTGCCGTTGCATCAGCATAACGAAGACAGCGCGGTGGAGAGAATCATTGAACTGCTGGAGAGCGGTAAATCGGTTGCCCTGATTTCCGATGCCGGCACGCCGGCGATTTCTGATCCAGGCGCCTTGCTGGTACAGCAGGTACTGGCGCGAAACCTTCCGGTCGTGCCCATTCCTGGCGCCAATGCAGCGTTATGTGCCTTGTCTGCATCCGGTCTGATTGCGCCGCATTTCTTCTTTTATGGATTTTTACCGGCCAAAAGCGGAGAGCGCCAGCGCAAGCTGGCCGGTTTGAAAACACTATACGCCTGTATCCTGGTTTTTTATGAGGCACCGCACCGTGTACTCGAATGTGTTGCGGATATGGTGGCTGTATTTGGCGCTACCCGTGAAATTACGTTTGCCCGTGAACTGACCAAGTTATTCGAAACGATTCATACCTGTGCGTTGGGAGAAGCGTTGGACTGGCTGCAGGCCGACGAGAACCGGTTGAGAGGCGAGTTCGTTCTGCTGCTGGCACCGGCAGAGGAACCCGGCCAGGAAGATATCAGCCCGCAGGCTGTACATGCACTTGCCATCCTGCAGAGAGAACTGCCTTTGAAACAGGCGGTGCAACTGGCTGCAGAAATGACCGGTGAAAGCAGAAAAAAGCTGTATGCCCGGGCACTGGAACAGAAAACAAAGGAATAAACTGATCTGAGAGAATCACTGCAAAAATATCTGTTGCTATTTCTGCATTAAAAGTCGGTTCAGAATGCTCATTTATTACGTATAAACTCTGCTTTCTCGCCGACTTCTGCCTTGAACTGACTGCCTCGCTAACGTTTTTCAGAGGTTCCCTAATTTGTTCTTACGCGAGTACCTTCAGAGAACAGGTGGCATCATGCCGCGATGAAATATCCATGCAACTCCATAAGCAATCGGTGCAATGATGCCGAACAGCGCAATTGCATAGAGCAGTGCCAGCTTGCCCATTCCTTTGAGCTTGCTGAAGTCGGTGATGATGCCGATGCTGATGAAGGTAAGCATGAACATCATGTTACGCATTGGCCCCTCGACTGCGGCAGCCGCTTTATGCAAGGTTTCAGCGGCTTCTGATCCGCTGGAGGCAAGCATGATGTATAAAAACCAGACCAGGAGATAACCCAGTACAAATTTCGGGAACCGATGCCAGATTTCCATCAGTCCGATTTTGGACTGGCCAGGTTTGCGTTCTACTTTATAGACCCACACCAGCGCAAGAACGAAGGCCCAGACACCGATAAACATATCGATCCAGATTTTTGTGGTCAGTGATGCCATCAGAATCCAGCCTTCTTTCCATACGATGCCCAGGTTGGCCTCAGCATTGGCCCGCATCAATTCATCGAGCATGGCGCCAGCAGCTGCGTCAGCACCATCGGTTTTGACTGTCAGCCCCAGAGCAGAGCCGTTGACGATAGGCTGTTCCGGTGCTATCGCCGTATAAAACCCCGGCAGGATGATGAGTTCGAACATGGCGAAGATTACGACCAGGATCGAGACAAACACCGGGAGCACCGGGCGGGCACGAATGGCACCCGCGGTAGCAATGGCAGCCGATATGCCGCAGATGGAAATGCCGGAAGAAAGGACGGCTGCAGCATCACGCGATAAATGGAATACCCGGCGGCCGAGTGCATAGACGATCGGCCAGAACAGCATATAGGCCACAAAAGTGGCGGCAACTCCGGTCATGACCAGTTCTTTAATGAAACCGGATGCTTCGATGGACATGACACCGATTTTGATCCCCAGGAATACGATAGCCGTTTTGATGAACCATTCCGGTTTTGCTGCTTCGTTGAGAAACCTGGCGGTATTTTTGAAGAAATTACCGATGATGAGCCCGACTAGTAACGCCAGCAGGTAGGAGAAACCGCTGCCGAGAGACAATCCCCAGGACAGGCCATATTTATCCATTTCATAAACGGAGGCCTTGAAATGGGCTTCATTGCCGATGATCCAGATAACCCAGGTCATGACGAAGAGGATGCTCCAGCCGACAAAAAATTGTTTCAGGTCAAATTTCATCGACCATGCCGCCAGACAGGTCAGGGCGGTAAATACCAGATAGGTCACCAGTAACGACAACGCCGGATGCCATTCCAGCCCACCACTGGATTTCAGTACACCTTCGAGGGAAAATTTTTCCCATACCCAGGTTTCAGGTTTCGCCATCCAGCCGGTCAGCTCCCATCCCCAGAGCGAGCTGACGCTCGCCGTGAACATGATCAATCCCAGCCAGACTGCCCACCAGTCTTCTGTTCTTGCCATGCCGGAATACCACTTGTCATTCATTGCATTCATTTCTCGCTTGTTTCCTTGTTTTTATTGAACCGCTGATACGGGTGATTTCAAGTCCAGACGGATGTAACGGTTGAAGTAATGGTAGGCGTATTGGCGTATCCAGGCGGGAATGCAGCTATGATCGAAAATCATGAATACCGTCACGCAGCTATTCTCCGGGAATAGCCGGCTGTCCAGCAGGCACCTGATCAGATCCTGATCCAGTTCCGCCAGGGTTTGTCCGTGAGCTTCAAAATTCTGGTGATATGCGATCCATTTGATCCCATCATGTATCAACCGAACTTCCAGATCAGCTTTCATTTTTATCCCGGGAGCAGAAACCAGTCCACCAGAATACCCAGGATGATCAGTACCGCGATACCGATGCCGATACTCCACAGGCACAGGCTGGTTTCCCAGCTTTCCCAGGGTTCAGGTTCTCCCAGCACGGATTGATCGGGTAATAAACTGCTCATGTCATTTTCGAGAGACTGGCTGTAAGTCTCGTTATCTGCATCATTGGGTGTCGTCATCGTCGTTCTCACATAGAAAAAGAAAGGATTTCTTTTCAGAAGAATTTATTTTATTCACATTCGATCGGGGCAAGTTTCCGGATTTTCCGGGAAGAACGATCATCCTGTTCCGCCGGATAGGCGTTTGATTCACAAATATGTCTCTTGCACTGGCCAAAGATGTAAGGCGAAGTTATCTTTCAACCTTATCATAAATAATCTCGTATCCGGAAACGGAAGAGGCTTATTTATGGATCATCCTGTTTCTGAATAGAGCAGTGCAGCTTGAATGAGGCTGAATTTATTCCGATTGATTATCGGAGAAGTTCGTTCAGTCCAGGGTATATTGTTGACAATGATTCTCATTATCTGCTATTTTTCGGAAAAATTGGATTTGCATATAAATGTTTTTACTTCAGTCGGTTGATTGGCTGACAGTTTTAAGTTTCCGATAAATATCTTTTCCCGGCCGGGAAAGCATCCCTTGGCTTTCTACCCGGCCAATATTTCTGCCAGCTTTCGCCTGCTTTTTGCCAAGCCAGCCTTGTGTTTCGATGTTGCCAGCCAGACCCGGTTTCAGGTCCGCCAGCGCTATTTAAAACCCGTCAGTACATGTCGTGCTGTCAGTTTAATTTCAGGAGCGTAATCGTATGTTGTCTTTATGCAGAATCATCATCAGTTTCTTGCTGATTTGCCTGAGTGGTCAGGTTGCTGCCGATATTTTCAATGGTCCGGATCCTTACGATTCCGGATATGGCTTCGATAGACCGAACGAAGCCGGTTGGGGTGGCTGGACGCGAGGGAGTGCAAATACGCTTTATGCCGAGTGGGACACCATTTCCGATGCCAGCTATGGTGGTAGTGGTGATCGGACAGCTGCCCCCGATGTGGGTACCCATAACGTTGGCGATGCTTATCTCAGCTGGAACATGGGCGTTTTTGTCACCAGCACGGGTAATCTCATTACCCCCAGTGTAGTGCAGGAATTCTTCATCCATATATCACCCTTATCTTTGTTCAGCGGCCCGCTCGTCGTTGCAGTGCAGGTCGAGATGTGGGGAGATGAACCTGTTGCGCCCCTGCTCAATGGTCTTGCTGCATCCAGCTGGGTTAAAACGTTTAAGGGTACTTCTGTGACCGATCATGAATTGAACCAGTATATTGGGCTATGGCATTTTGCCAATGCGGTGAATGATTTCGAGTTTGATCTGACAAATCAGCCGTTTATATCGCTTGCACAAGTGGCGGTGGATATTGCCCAAGTACCGGAACCGCACATGCTGGCTATCATGCTGACCGGCCTGACTCTGATTGGGTCGATGACACGATACCGCAGCAGCCCAGCCTGAAGAGCGAAGTCTGCGAGATGTTCCAGATTCCATGACGTATGGCACCCGGATGACATATAGTGGCTGATTCTTACCTTGAATCAGCGAGGCAACAAATTGAACGACACAGCAGACAAGCTGACTTTTACCCGGCCGGATGACTGGCATCTGCATTTGCGTGACGGCAATGCCATGCGATCAGTGCTGCCTGACACTGCCAGGCGTTTTGCACGCGCTATCATCATGCCGAACCTCAAGCCGCCCATCGTAACGACTGAACAGGCGGCTGCCTATCGCGCCCGTATTCTGTCTGCTTTACCGGATGAGCTGGCCGGGCGGTTCGAGCCGCTGATGACGCTATACCTGACGGATACGACATCACCTGAAGAAATTACCCGGGCCCGGGCAAGTGGTATCGTGCAAGGCATCAAGCTCTATCCTGCCGGGGCGACTACACATTCCGATGCGGGTGTCACGGATATTGCACGCTGCGAAGCTACGCTGGAGAGAATGGAAGAGCTCGACATGCCTTTACTCGTGCATGGAGAAGTGGTCGATCCTGCAGTGGATGTGTTCGACCGGGAAAAAATTTTCATTGACCGGGTACTGATGCCGCTGTTGCAACGTTTTCCCGGCTTGCGAGTGGTATTCGAACATATCACCACCAGAGAGGCAGTCGAGTTTGTACAGACGGCTCCGAACCGGATTGCTGCCACGATTACCGCACACCATCTGATGCTGAACCGGAATGCCCTGTTTACCGGCGGATTGCAGCCGCATCATTACTGCTTGCCAGTGCTGAAACGGGAAGTGCATCGTCAGGCATTGCTGGAAGCGGCGACCAGTGGTCATTCCAGATTCTTCCTTGGTACCGACAGTGCGCCACATCCGGTCAGAGACAAAGAATCAGCCTGTGGTTGTGCAGGTATTTACAGTGCTCATGCCGCCATCGAATTGTATGCCGAAATATTCGAACAGGCAGGCCGGCTCGATCGGCTGGAAGCTTTTGCCAGCTTTCACGGCCCTGATTTTTATGGCTTGCCGCACAACAGTGACCGGATTTCCCTGATCAGGGAGAGCTGGCAGATTCCGGAGCAGGTCGAATTGGGCGAAGAAAAATTGATACCGCTCAGAGCAGGGGAACAAGCTCGCTGGAAACTGGCATGAACCTTTGTCGACCGACCGTACCGGGAAGATCAACGAAAGGTGAGTGTGGCTTTGGTACCACCGGATTCCAGACTGTCGATATCCAGGTGCCAACCCAGATGAGCGCATGCCCGAGCGATCAGTTCGAGTCCAATGCCACCGGCTGCAGCGGAGCCGGCGCGTGCAAGTTGGGTGTAGATGCGACTGCGTTCACTTTCTGAAACACCATGTCCGGAATCCTGAACGGTGACTCCGGAACTGGTGGTGATCACACGAATCGTACCGTGCTCGCTGTTTTCAATCGCGTTGCGAACAAGGTTACCGATGGTGGCCCTCACGATCTGACGAGGAGCATGGATTGAACAAGGTGGTGTCGTGATGATGTCGAAAGCCAGTTCCTTTGACCCGGCCAGCGGCCGATGATCCTGGACAATGGAGGGTACCAGCTCGGCCAGATCGACTAGCTCCATCATTGACTGCAGGCGCGCAGGGTCTCTTGCAAGAGCGAGGAGAAGTGTGACCAGATCCTGCATTTCGTGAGCCGTTGCCAGGATACGGCGCAGGTGTGTTTCGGTTGAATGCGATGATACCAGGGGGTCGAGTGCCACCTCGGCGGTACTTACGACTACGGCAAGTGGAGTGCGCAACTCGTGACTTGCCATGCGGATGAATTTGCGTTCGCGCTCCACGAAATCATCGATCTGCACGAGATAGGAGTTGAGCCTTTCAGCGATGACCTGGGCTTCTTTCGGTGCGTGGGGTTCAATTTGTACACGTTGTCCGTTCTGATCGGGTGACAATTCTGCAATTGCTCGTGCAAGGCTGCTCAGCGGTCGTACCAGTCGCCTGGCACCGAAGATCGTAACCAGAACGAGGATACATACCAGTACAGCAGAGAATCCGAGAATCATCCAGATGAGCTGCCGTTCCACTCTTTCTATGTTCGTAATGTCCAGTGTCATCACACTGCGATCCGAGCCGATACCACTTGCCAGCACGACGAATTGTTTTTTCCCGACAGATATTCCGTCATGAACGCCTGCTGGCAGATCAAATTCTGTAGGGATGGGTATATCGCTGCCTTTTCCAAAGAGCCGCAGCAGTTCCGTGTCATCCCATCGGTAACCGGCTTCGGTGCGCTGGCACTCCAGGAAGTATTCGAACTCACTCCGCAGCAGTGATTCCCAGATAAGGTGTTCCACATTTTTGATTACGGTTACGCCGTATGTTGCTATCCCGAGTGAAAGCAGCAGCGTGTACGCCAGCATTCCGAGCGTGATCTGTCGTCGCAGGCTCCTGGTCGCCATCAGTTTTGCTCCTGCACAGCAAGGCGATAGCCGACACATCGAAGTGTGTGCAGTAGTTTTTCTTCCTGCTCTCCGTCCACAGCCCGCCGGAGTTCATACATATGTGAGCGAAGCACATTACCTTCCGGCGGCTCGTCACCCCAAAGCGTTTCTTCGAGTTCAGGACGAGAAACGACTGACGGGCTTGCGCGCATCAGTACTTCCAGAAGCCGTCGCTCACTTGCGGACAGTTGTATCTGTCGTGATCCGCGCCATATATGCTGAGTATCCAGATTGAATGAAAGGTCGCCCACAGTGAGCTTGCGCTTTCTGCCACGACTTCGGGCAAGCAGCGCTTCGATGCGTACCTCGAGCTCTGCGAACGCGAATGGTTTGGTCAGGTAGTCATCAGCACCTGCCTTGAATCCGGAAATTTTGTCACCGAGATCGTCGCGAGCGGTCAGCATGAGGATGGGTATATGGCAATCCCGTGCACGCAGAGCACGGATGACGTCTACTCCTTCCTTCGTCGGCAACCCCCAATCGACGATCAGCGCATGGTAATTCCCCTGTTGTGCAAGCGTAAGACCTGCAAGACCATCTTGGGCTGCATCCAGCAGGTATCCTCGCGGTTCCAGGTAGGCGAAAAGGTTGGCAACGAGGCTGGCATTATCCTCGAGGATGAGAATGCGGGCTTGAAAAGAAGGATTCATGGTTTATTCCAGACGTTGCTGACAAAACGACGACATTTCGGTTTGTATCATAGCAAAAACACGAACGATTTCTGTTCATATTCATAGTGCCATACGGTAGAGAGTGCCGTGGGCTGATTGTACTGTGCGAGTGTGGAGGATAAATAATGAGTTCCAGAGTGGGTCATCCTTGTTCTTTGAAGTTGCAGGCAGCAGGTTTGCGCTCCACGTCCACACGATTGAGCATATTGAAAGTGCTAGAGGCTGATTCGCAAAGATGGATTGAAGGTGAGGCAATCTTCAGGGAACTGATTGCACGTGGGACGAGCGTCAGCCTGGCTACTGTATATCGTGCGCTCAAGGATCTTGATCATCGCGGGGTGCTGTTACGTGAATGGCGCGTCGGGGCCAGTGGTGGAAAAGCCGTCTACAGGCTGAGCTCGGATAATTCGCAAGATCGTAAAGGAGCCATCGTATGTCGCCAGTGCGGAGCCAGTGTGCCGATGGACGATTCTGTATTACTGCATGAGCACCTGAGACAACTCGCTTCCAAGCATGGTTTTTCCCTGACGGAACAACCCGTGACGATTCATATGACCTGTGACTGTTGTGCAGGAGCAGCAGACAAAAAAGCGCTTCATGAAAAGAATATTTCTCCGGCACTTCAGCATTCCATGCCATTACTCACTGCCAAACACCGAAAAAATAAGGCATCTGATGTGGCCCGGCCAATTGAGTGTGAGTGAAATGAACGACCAAAATGAAAGGGCGTATGTGTCGTGCATTTTTCCAGCATTCCTGGTAGCAGGAAGGAGCATTACATCCGATCCAGCGGATGAGCACGATTCAAAAACAGGAGTATTCAGATGAAAAAATAATAATTGCCGCTTGGCTGATACTCATATTTTCTTTGTATTTACTATTTTCATAACAAAAATCTGGTTTTCAACCAATTATTTAATTTAAGGGAGATTGAAAATGGCAAAGGTGTCTTCTCGTTCATGGGGGATATTCCCGATCAGGCCGGTTGTGTCCGCATTGACACTGGCTTTCGGAGGGATGGCAGGTGCAAATGCAAGTGAGCCCGTGTCGTTACCTGAAATCAAGGTCAAATCAGGAAAAACGAGTGAAAGAAGCAATGAATACAAAGTAGATAAATCTGCCAGTCAGAAATTTACTGCGCCACTTATCGATACACCCAAATCGATTACCGTCATTACCGATGAAGTCATCCAGGACAGTGGTTCACTAACATTTCAGGATGCGTTGCGGACAACGCCGGGGATCACTTTTGGTAGTGGTGAAGGGGGTATTGCACAAGGCGATCGTCCGTTCATCCGTGGATTCGATGTGTTTTCATCGATTTATGTGGACGGTTTGCGCGATCTGGGTACGCAGACACGTGAAATCTTCGCGGTCGAACAGATGGAAGTGCTGAAAGGCCCAAGCGGTAGTTTCGACGGTAGAGGTTCTGCAGGGGGGAGTATCAATATTGTTACCAAGCAAGCGCGGGCAGGCAACTTTTTCAAAGGTTCTGCCGGTCTCGGTACCGAAAAATTCAAGCGCGGGACGATCGATGGCAATTATACGCTTGGTGAAAATGTTGCCGTCCGTCTGGTAGGGATGGCACACAAAGCGGATACCCCGGGACGTGATGGCGTTGGCGTTGAACGCTGGGGACTGATGCCTTCCATTACGCTGGGGTTGAATACCCCCACTAGTGCTACTTTCAGCTGGTATCACCTTGAAACGGATGACAAGTCGGACTGGGGAATTCCATTTATTCAGAACGCGGCAAATGGTGGTATCCCGGAAGGTAAGCCGGTGGGCTCCAGAAGTGCTTGGTATGGCGTTACAGGCCGGGATTTCCAGGATACTTCAGCCGATATCGGCACATTCAAGATTTCGCATGCATTCAGTGATAATCTGGTCGTTCGCAATACCACGCGCTATAGCATCACAACCAATGAATTTTTTGTGGGACGTCCTAACATCAGTAGTGCTCAGTTTGCAGCAGGTTTTGTGGACAGGAGTGCTTCGAGGAACCGTGGTACCAGAACCGAGACGGTTGCCAACCTGACGGATGTATCGTTCATCTTTGATACCGGGTTCATCAAACATAGTTTGAATGCCGGTTTCGAAGTCAGTTGGGAAGATTACCGGAATCGTACCTATGCTGGTGGTGCGATTACCAATCCAGCCGATCGTCTGGCGCCACTGGGTAACCCTGATTCATCCGTTGCGTTCGACCCCGTTACCCGCAACCCGTATCCCAGTGCAGAAATAGAAGCCCATAACAAATCGGCTTATATATTTGACAGTATGGAGCTGACAGAAAAAATACTGCTCAATGCCGGTATTCGATTTGATAATTATCAGGTCGATTTACAGAATCGCAATGGCACTACCGGTGCCGATACGACTTCTTTCAAGCAGAACAAAAGTTTCTTCAATTATCAGGTAGGGGCTGTTTACAAGATGCAGCCTAATGCGAACGTTTATGCAGCCTTTGCCACTTCTTCTTCGCCTGTTGCCTTGTCCATGGGAGATTTTGGGTATGCAGGTGGTAGCTTGGCTGCCAATACAGAGAGTCTAAAACCAGAACGTACCGAAACTTATGAAGTCGGTACCAAGTGGCATGTATTGCATGACCTGGCGCTGACTGCTGCGGTGTTCCATACGATCAAAACCAACGCACGCGTTAATGTGGGTCCATCGATTGAAAATGCGGGCAGAGCTGTGGTGAATGGTTTTGAACTGGGTTTTGCAGGTAATGTGACTGATAAATGGAATGTATTCGGGGGATATACCTTCCTCGATGCGGAACAGACCAGGGTAGGTGACAGTACCGACCAGAATGCAGTCGGCTCAGCCAGTACAAAAGGTAAACAATTGCATGGTACTCCCAAGCATGCCGCCAGTTTCTGGTCTACCTACAAGGTGCTGCCACGTTTAACGTTTGGTGGCGGTTTGTTTTATACCGGCAAAGTATATTCCGACCCGAGCAATAATGGCTATCTCCCGTCCTATGTGCGTTTCGACTTGATGGCAAAATATAACATCAGCCAGAATCTGGACGTGCAGTTGAATGTTCAGAACCTGACAGATAAACGTTATTTCAATACGACTTATTTCCGTCACTATGCGATACCGGCACCGGGGCGTGTTGCGTTTGTCAATCTGAATATCAAGTTCTGATGTGATAGAGAGCGGGTGGGCAGGTGTCCTGCCTGCCAAGTCAATGTGAACATGAACACCCTCTGCGAAAGCAAATTCGCAGAGGGTGTTTTTTAGCGGTGAATCAGATGTATCCTATTTGACTTAATATCTCGTGATGCGCTATCTGAGATTCTGTGTTTTACGAGTCTGAAGATGATCCATTACAGCCTGCTTCGATCCCTTGAAACACGGGTTTACCCGGCGGCGTTGCAGTGATCCGAGATACAGCGGGTCATAGTAGTATCTCACCAGTTTTTCGATCCAGATTTTGTTCGACTGAATTTCATTTTTGTTCTCAAAGTCGGATCGTGCATTTTCCAGATCTCCTGATACTTCCTGAAATCGGTCTCCTCCCAGTTTTTTGCTGATTGCCTGCAAGGCAGCGGCGTATTTGTCGAATAGCTGTATTGCCTGTTGATACGGCGTTTCTCGGGTTTCAGCTGCTGAAGCCAGTGGCGGGACCATTTGCCGGATTCGTTGTGCCTGGCCGATCGGGGTGGTGAGGATGTAATCCTCGAAAATGTTCTCTACTCGGATGGCAAGGGGTTCATCCACCCAGATGATTTCCGAGTTGTGCAGATGATTGAAAAAACTGTCAGGTAAATATACCTTGCCGGTATGCCGGCTTTCATCTTCCACGATTACCGGCCCGGATGGGCTGTTTCGTTCCAGCCTGAGCAGGTTGACGGCCAGGTGATTTTCAAAATCGATTTGTGAGGGCTGAGGACTGGACATTCCGCCGAAGGCTGAGCCGCGATGATGGGCAAGGGCCTCGATGTCGAGGACTGGATGATCGTTGCTGATATCGTGGATCAGCCGGGTTTTGCCGCTGCCCGTCGGCCCGGTAATCACCAGCAGTTTGCGATGTTCACTGAACCGGTCGATAGTACCGATTAAAAATTGTCTTGCCCGTTTATAACCGTCGGTGATCAGGGGTCTGTCAACGCCGGTATCTCTCAGCCATTGTTGCGTGATCTGTGAACGCTTGCCTCCGCGGAAACAATACAGTACGGCTCGAGGGTGCTGATGGATGAAATCGAGCCATTGCTGCAGGCGATTTTGTTTGACTGAGCCCGAAACCTTCTCGTAACCCAGTTTGATGGCTGTTTCAGCGCCTTGTTGCTTGTAGGTAGTGCCAACGAGTGCGCGTTCTTCATCGTTGAGGATAGGCATATTGACCGCGCCGGGTAGAGATCCTTGCGTGAACTCGACAGGTGCACGTACGTCGATCAGCGGTGTATCCGCTATGAACAAGGCTGTCAGGTCCCCGATGCCGATGTCTGGATTACGCAAATCGTACCGCTTTGTCTTGACGAGGATGAACGGTTCCTACCCTTACGGCGGACGGGAACCGGGTGTGCAATGCCTGCAGCATGGTCTGACTGGTTTCGGGTGCCACACTCAGCAGTAAACCGCCACTGGTTTGCGGGTCATGGATCAGCAGCTTATGCAGGGCATCCAGTGTTGAATCGTCAATGTGTGGTGTATTCTGCGTTCGTCCGGTGTGCTTTGGTCAGGCAACCGTTTTCCAGGCAATGGAAAGTCTTGCCGAACCGGGGAAGATCGCCAGTTTTGATGTGCAGGGTGACATCACTAGCATTCGCCAGTTGCATGGCGTGGCCGGAAAAACCGAATCCCGTGATGTCGGTGGCAGCGTGAATGGATGCCTGTAAATCCGGTGATATGCAGTCGATGACATTATTGAGGGTTGTCATACTGTCGAGCGCTTCGATGATGTCTTCCTCACGCAGTTGCTGCCGTTTCACTGCGGCTGTCATCGTGCCTGTTCCCAGTGCCTTGGTCAGAATCAGATGATCTCCGGGTCTGGCGCCAGCGTTGGTCCATATCTGATGTGGATTGACGAATCCGGTGACCGACAGACCAAACTTCAGGGTGTCGTCATCGATCGAATGATCCCCAACGAAATTGGCACCGGCTTCGGCAATCTTGTCGCTGGCACCTTGCAGAACATCGACGATGACATGTTCGGGCAGCACCGCCAGCGGAAATGCCAGAATACCCATGGCGGTCATCGGTCTGCCGCCCATGGCATAAACATCGCTGAGCGCATTGGCGGCAGCGATTTCACCGAAAAGCTTTTCGGAGTATCGACGATTGGCGTGAAGAAATCCAGCGTCTGTACCAGAGCGGTTTCTTCATTGATCCGGTAAATGGCGGCATCATCGAAATACCGGCCGTCTACCATCAGTGCAGGGTGTGCAGCCGGAAAACCGACTTGTTGCAAAATCCGGCGCAGTTCCGTTGCTGCAACTTTGGCGGCACATCCACCTTTCTGTACTGTCTGGGTCAGTGCAATTTTTTCTGAATGCATGATTGTTCGAAAGGGAAAGCATTTTTTGAGAGGAAGAAGGTATAGGGAATGAGGTTGATGTGTCAAATACTCCGGACGTACCGGCCCATGGCAAATTCAGCGGAATTGCGGTTGTTCACCGGCAAGCTGAAGCCCCTCGGCCGGGACGGTATATAATAGTGCAAGGTTTACCCCGTCTCGTTATCAATAATTCTGTTATGCTACTTCTTACACTCGACAATGCCTGTCTGGCTTTTGGTCATCATGCTTTACTCGATCATGCCGTGCTTCAGCTCGACCCGGGTGAACGGATCGGGCTGATCGGTCGTAATGGCGCCGGTAAATCCAGTCTGTTACGCGTTCTGGCAAGTGAGATCAAGCTGGACGACGGACAACTGTGGGTAGCACCAGGGATGAATGTCGCCTACATTCCGCAGGAACCGACGCTGGATGAAAGCGCATCGGTATTTGCCGAAGTGTCACGCGGTCTTGGTACGCTGGCGCAGACTTTGCTGGATTATCATGAAGTTTCCCACGTACTGGCGGAAGAGGGGACGGACACCGAAGCGCTGCTCGATCGTATGCAGCATTTGCAGGGGGTGCTGGAAGCCCGGAATGGCTGGAGTCTGCATCACAAGGTGGAAACAGTGATCAATCGGCTAGAACTGCCGGAAGACGCTATTACGGGCACATTGTCAGGGGGAGCCAGAAAACGAGTGGCGCTGGCCCGGGCACTGGTTGTATCGCCAAACGTGCTGTTACTGGATGAACCAACCAATCATCTGGATTTTTCCTCTATCGAATGGCTGGAAGAAACGTTGCAGAATTTTCCGGGCAGTGTGATTTTCATTACCCATGACCGGCGTTTTCTGGATAACGTGGCGACCCGTATCGTTGAACTGGATCGCGGTGAGCTGAAAAGTTTTGCCGGTAATTTCTCTGCATATCAGCAAAAGAAAGCCGAGTTGATGGAAGTCGAAGCGATTCATAACAGAAAGTTCGATAAGGTACTGAATCAGGAAGAAGTCTGGATACGCAAAGGCATTCAGGCCAGACGTGCTCGTAACGAGGGCAGGGTGAGAAGGCTGGAAGCACTGAGATTGGAGCGTGCCGCCCGGCGGGAGCGGGTCGGTAATGTCAATTTCCGGGTGGATACTGGGCAGCATTCCGGGCAGCTGGTCGCGGAACTGGAGCATGTAACCAAACGTTTCGGAAATAAAACCGTCATTCAGGATTTTTCCTGCCGCATCATGCGGGGTGATCGTGTCGGATTGCTGGGCCCCAATGGTGCTGGTAAATCTACTCTGCTGAAACTGATACTGGGTGAATTGCAGCCGGATAATGGGACGGTTCAGCTGGGAACCCGTTTATCTATTGCCTATTTTGACCAGTTACGAGAACAGCTGAGTGAAGATATGACGCTGGTCGATTCCATCAGCCAGGGCTCGGAGTTTGTTGAAATCGATGGTAAACGCAGGCATGTCATCAGTTATCTGGAGGATTTCCTGTTTCCACCTCAGCGTGCCCGATCACCCGTGAAATCCCTGTCTGGTGGTGAACGCAACCGGTTGCTGCTTGCTCGCCTGTTTACGCGCCCGGCCAATGTGCTGGTTCTGGATGAGCCCACCAATGATCTCGATATCGAGACGCTCGAATTACTGGAAACGTTATTGCAGGACTATACCGGTACACTTTTTCTGGTCAGCCATGATCGTGCCTTCATTGATAATGTGGTCACTCAAGCCATCGTGTTTGAAGGAAACGGGTATTTACGTGAATATGCAGGTGGCTATCAGGAATGGCTGCAATCCAGATCAGCTACGAAAGCAATCCGGAAAGAGAACAGTAATTCTCCCGTGCCGACAGTTGGGTCTGGTCAGATCGGGAAAGACAAATCATCCCCTCCTGCCGGTTTGAGTTATCAGGAGACAAATGAGCTCGCAGCATTACCGGGGAAAATCGATGTACTCGAACAAGAACAGATCGTGGTTACCCGGAAACTGAGTGATCCTGCCCTTTACAAGAATAACCATAATGAAGCAATGGAATTGAAGGTGCGTGCTGCAGCGCTGGAAAAGGAACTTTCGCTATACTATACCCGTTGGGAGGCGCTGGAACATAAGCAGGCCATGGCAGAATCAGCCCGCAAGAAGAACTAGAAAAATAAATTTCCTTATACACAACAGGGACATAGCGATAGGCTTCATTGACTAAACGACCCCCATCGTTTAAAGTTCGCTTTTTTTGAGAGGAGGATGCAAAAGTGAAAAAGGCAGCAGCCATTAAACTACTTATCGCTTCTGGCATGATTCTGTCGTTTTCCGGCATGGCAGATGCAGCCGGGAATGCTGATTCGGTCCAGAGCAAAATTGTCATGTGCCAGGGCTGTCATGGTATAGAAGGATATCGTACTGCGTACCCACATGTTTATCATGTGCCGAAACTGGGCGGGCAGCATTCAGTTTACCTGGTCAAAGCACTGAAAGATTACAGATCCGGAGAGCGTAACCATCCAACCATGGTTGGTATTGCAGGGACACTTTCCGATGAGGATATCGATGCGTTGGCTGCTTATTACGCCGGTAATTGATTACTCTTCTTAATCCAGGGGGATATAAACAACATGAAAAGCTATTTGGTGGCCGCAGTCAGCGGGTTGATATTTTTTTTATCGGGACAGGTAAGTGCAGCAGATATTGAAGCCGGGAAAAAGAAAGCAGAGGAAATATGCTCATCCTGTCATGGTGTGGATGGCAACAGTCCAGTGCCGATGTTTCCGAAAATTGGCGGCCAGCCCAGAACCTACATCGAGAAAGTATTGAAAGATTACAAATCAGGCGTGCGTAAGGATCCGGTCATGGCCGGTATGGCAGCTGCCTTGAGTGCGGAAGATATCGACAATTTAGCATTTTACTATTCCAGTCAGTCAGGACTGCAAGTCAAGAGGTAAAACCACTTCCGTTATTTATACGGAGGCTGAGAAGCGGGGTGTGTCCCGGAGCTGGGGTGCACTCCGTTTTTTATTTGTTTCCGATGCGTTTATCCATACATTCAAGATAAATTCCGGCATCAGGTGCAGTTTGGTTGCGCTGTGAATGCCAGAGCATCTCTGCAAGGCATTCCATTACGTGATGCATCGCCTCGTGCTCATCTCCCTGCAATCTGGTTTTCAGTTGCTTAAAATGCTGCAGGATGCCGACAGGTTGATCGATGGCCAGTTGTTCGCGGATGGCGACATGCATACTCATGTGCAAAAAGGGATTCGTCTCCCCCAGTTCAGGCGGGAAATCTTTGTCGAGATAACGTTCTACGTCCTGCAGTATGGAATGATATTCCGGATGCTGCAGAATGACTTCCAGTGCAATGGTTTCCATGCCGGATAACGGCTCTTTCCGATGATATTTCTGCCAGGTATCAAAAAACAGCTGGCGTGCCTGATCTCTCGATGGGGTGAACATTACCGCAGATTTTGTAAAAGGTGATACCAGAAGACAACGAGACAATTCTGCTGTCATCATACACCGAAGAAAACATGATTTCCGGTAAAGGTGGAGCTGCGTAATGTCAACTGATTCATGATTGGTGCATAAACACCCCGGCTCCGGTTTTTTCCTTCCCTGATTTGATCGGTAGGTTTGAAGTACTTACCTTTCCTGATCGATGGAGTACACTAGACCGGCAACACTCGTATTTTCTGTCAACGGATGGTTTTTAATGATGAGTCGGGTATCACAAGCACTTGCGCCCGTTTTATTCTTACCGCATGGTGGTGGACCGTTACCTGTCCTGGGTGACAAAGGGCATGAGAAGATGATTTCCTTTCTGAAGGAAATTGCGATTGAGCTGGGTGAGCCATCGGCAATTCTGATTATCAGTGCCCACTGGGAAGAGGAACAGGCAACGATAACGAGCAATAGTCAACCCGGAATGATCTATGATTATTATGGATTTCCTGCTGCGGCTTACGAAATTCAATATACAGCACCTGGTCATCCTGAGCTGGCGAATGAAATTTATACTTTGTTAACAGCAAACGGTATTCCGGCAAAACTCGATGAACAACGTGGTTTCGATCACGGGATGTTTATCCCGTTCAAGCTGATGTTTCCACAGGTTCAGATTCCGTGTGTCCAGCTGTCGTTGTTAAATAACCTGAATCCCCAGATGCATATTGCGCTTGGTAAAGCCATTACCGCTTTGCGAAGCAGAAATATTTTGATCGTCGGTTCAGGCATGTCATTTCACAATTTGAAAGCATTTTTCTCGAACACGGTTGATGGCCACGGAGAAAATGAGGCATTTGATGACTGGCTGGTTGAAACATGCACCCATCCGGCAATAGCGCCTGAAGCGCGTGAACAGCGATTGATCGAGTGGGAAAAGGCACCCTTTGCCCGATTCTGCCATCCAAGAGAAGAACACTTGTTGCCATTGCATGTCTGCTATGGGGTTGCTTGTGCTGATACCCTGACAGCGCGGACTGTATTCAATGGGGAAGTCATGGACAGGAAAGTAACGAGCTTTCTCTGGCAGTAGGGCTGCCGACGGAATATGCGAATTCAGTATCATCGGCCTGGAATGATTTGGAATCGTGATGAAACTCAGTGGAGAATCCGTATGAAAAAACTGAAATTAAAAGCTGCGGTATCTAGTCTGCTGTTTACTGCCATATTAATGAACAGTGCATGGTCGGCATAAGAAGAGAAGCCCGGTACCGGTTTTGCGTGGAAGGATGGTGCAGAAATTTATGCCAAAATCTGTGCTTATTGTCATGAAGCCAATGTCGGACCGCAAATTCGTAACCGTGAACTTCCTGCAATCTATATCCGTACGATCGTTCGTAATGGAAGCCGGGCTATGCCTGCTTTTCGCTCTTCTGAAATCGACGATGAGTCACTGGCAAAAGTAGCAGATTTCATTTCTCAGAAAGCATCTCAGTATTGAAGGAGGCCCTGCTCCATGGATGAAACTCGACGTGACTTCATCAAAGGTATGTTTGCCGGTGGAACCTGTCTGGCTCTTGGTGTTCCTGGAATTACTTAAGCAACATTGATGGGATCGTTTCTCGACAGCACACGGAATTGCCGGTTACTGCTGGGAAACACCATCGGTGCTGAATCATTTGCAAAAGGTGTGCAGTCTGCCTGTTTCAACCATGGCAGCCGCCATCATGGTACGTTACCGGTATTCCGGTTCGAAAGTGAGCTATCAACCGGTTTTTTGCATCTGGTCGATTTGCTGATGCAATCGCGGAATACACGCTGGATCGCTATCATGGATCATGCTGATGCAGCCATATTCGCCGAACTGGTACGAAATTCCACTGCGCGCCTGCTGGCTTCAGGTGCGCATACTTTTGTATCCGGTGATCATGCTGCCTTGCCGCTGCGCCATGTGTGGGCTGCGGCATCACTGGCATATAGTGCAGGAGAATTGCTGGCATCGATGCTGGCACACGAACGGTACAGTTTCTCGATTGCCGAGCGCTTTCTCACGCAAACAGCGGGGGAAATTACGGAGAATGAGGCACCGTCTCTCCCGGGATTTTTGTCGTATCACCTGACTGATCAGCCTGCAACCCGTTTGTATTGTGCTGGCGTATCGCTTCCGGAAGCCGGCCGGTTACTCGGCTGGGAAACATCAAAAAATCAGGAATCCTTATTTTCCTGGACCATTACCGCTACTGCCAGTCGGTATAAAACAGCAGGTAGTACAACAATTAAATATCCGCAATCCGATAACTGGGTTGAAGCTACTGGCTATGCAATTGCGGCAGCTGCGCTGGGGATGAAAATAAACCGGGAATCATGTTCCGAGCGCGCATTCGTACATCGGTCGAGCCAGCACTATCTGGACCATAAAGGGTTGCCGGGAGTAGATTTCGTCTCGTTTGTAATCGACGTGTAGGGAGAACACAGCATGGCCAGTAAATATATTGTATTGCCAAAAGGTGTATCAGAAAAAGATTTTGATGCGGCCGTCGGTCGTTTCCGTAAAATACTGGGCGATGATGCCGTACTCACCAGTGCGGAACAACTCGCACCCTATACCAAGACGATGATGCCGGTTCCTGATGCCGAGCATACGCCTTCCGCGGCATTGCTGGCGACAACGGTTGAACAGATCCAGAAAATCGTTGCGGTTTGTAATCAGTACAAGATACCGGTCTGGACGATTTCCACCGGCAAGAATTTAGGTTATGGTTCGGCAGCCCCGGCAGAGCGCGGTCAGATAGTGCTCGATCTCAAACGTATGAATCGTATCCTCGAAGTGGATAAGGATCTGGCTTTTGCTCTGGTTGAGCCGGGGGTGACTTACCAGCAGCTCTATGATTACATCAAAGAACATAAACTGGGTCTGTGGTTATCCATGCCTGCGCCTTCAGCCATTGCCGGGCCGGTCGGCAATACGCTGGATCGTGGTGTCGGGTATACACCCTATGGAGAACATTTTCTGTTCGCTTGCGGTATGGAAGTCGTGCTTGCCAATGGTGAAGTGCTGCGCACAGGGATGGGATCGATGCCTAACTCTAATACCTGGCAGGTATTCAAATGGGGGTATGGCCCCTATCTGGATGGTATTTTTACGCAATCCAACTATGGCATCGTTACCAAATTCGGATTCTGGCTGATGCCTGAACCACCGGCATTCAAGCCATTCGTAATTCAATACGAACACGAAGAAGACATCGTGGAAATCGTGGAAACGATCCGTCCGCTGCGTATCAGTGGTGTCATTCCGAATGCGGTCGTCATCGCACATGCACTGTATGAAGCACCTGTGAAAGCGCGGCGTGGTGATTATGTGAGCGGACCGGGTTCGATTCCGGATGAGGCGGTTTACCGGATTATGAAAGATCATAAACTCGGAATCTGGAATGTGTATGCGGCGCTCTATGGCACGCAGGAACAGATCGACGTGAACTGGAAGATCGTGACACAGGCATTTGGTCAGTCGGGCAAAGCCAGAATCCTGACGGAGCAGGAAGCGGCGGATGATCCTGCATTTGCTTATCGCGCCAAGCTCATGCGTGGAGAAATGACACTTACGGAATTTTCGCTGTATAACTGGCGTGGAGGTGGCGGGTCGATGTGGTTCGCACCTGTTTCCCAGGCGCGAGGAAGCGAAACACTCAAGCAGATGGCGCTGACCAAGCAGATTCTTGCCAAGTACGGGCTGGATTATTCTGGTGAATTCATCGTCGGGATGCGTGATATGCACCATATCGTCGATGTCCTGTATGACAAGACCGATGCAGAGCAGACGAAAGCAGCCTATCAGTGTTTTGACGAGTTACTGACCGAGTTTTCTGCACGCGGGTATGGAACTTATCGGGTCAATACGGCGTTCATGGATAAGGTGGCTGAAACCTATGGCCCGGTACAGAGAAGCGTTCACAAAACGCTTAAAAAAGCACTGGATCCCAACGGGATCTGGCACCGGGAAAATCAGGCATTCGTTAACTTTATTTGCTCTTTGTACAGAAAACGACTGTCTCAAAGTGAGGAGTACAGATGAGACGAATCAGAGCTGCAGTGGTTCATCAAAAAGGTGGGCCTTTTCAGGTCGAAGATCTGATGCTGGAAGCGCCGCGTACCGATGAAGTACTGGTGCGCGTCGTAGCAACCGGGATGTGTTATACCGACATGGTGGCCCGCGATCAGCTCTATGAGGTGCCGTTACCGGTGGTTCTCGGGCATGAAGGTTCGGGGATCGTTGAACAGATAGGCGATGATGTAAAGAAGGTGGCGGTGGGCGACCACGTCGTGCTTACCTACATGTGGTGCGGCCATTGTAGACCTTGTTTGCGCGGCGATCTGACTTATTGTGAGCATTTTTATGCATTGAATTTCGGTGGTGCACGTGAAGACGGCAGTACTTCAACTTATCGGGCAAATGATGCCCAGGAACCGGTTCGCGATCACTTTTTTGGGCAATCATCATTTGGCACATTTGCATTGGTACATGAACGCAATGTGATCAAAGTACCTGAAACTGCACCACTGGAACTGCTTGGGCCACTGGGTTGCGGCATTCAAATCGGTGCCGGAGCGGTCATCAATGCACTCAAGGTCAGCCCGGGCAGCAGTTTTGCGGCTTTTGGCGGTGGCGCAGTCGGATTGAGTGCGATCATGGCGGCACGTGCTGCCGGTGCCACGACAATTATTTCTATCGATGTGGTTCCATCACGTCTGGCGCTGGCAATGGAACTTGGCGCGACCCATACCGTTAACAGCCACGAAACGGATCCTGTTGAAGCAGTTCACAAGATTACCGGAGGAGGTGCTGATTTCACTCTGGAATCGAGTGGACGTCCGGCCGTATTGCGTCAGGCTATCGATGCACTGGCGATCCGGGGGGCATGCGGTATCGTCGGCGCTCCTGCACTGGGTACTGAGGCGAGCCTCGATGTCAACGGCGTAATGACGACCGGAAAGCGCATCATTGGGATCGTCGAAGGGGACAGTAAGCCGGACCTTTTCATCCCGGCACTGGTCGAGCTCTATCAGCAAGGGAAATTTCCTTTCGACAGGCTGGTGAAGTTTTATTCCCTCGATCAGATCAACCAGGCTGCCGAGGATAGCGAAAGGGGCATCACGATCAAACCGATCATCCGGCTGCAGTCATAGATTTTATACTTCACCTCGTGCAGATCTCCCTGGAGATCCGCATGGAATATGTTACAGATAAGAAAGTGGAGCCCTGACCGTTTGCCCGGATTCTGACTTTATTGCTCTTGCTCCGGTACGTAGATCATCGACCCATCCTTGAGGTGGAAAGCTGTTCCGGCTTTGGTGCCTTCTCCATCCCCGATTTGTCCCGTAGATTTGTAATGTTTCAATTCCTTACTTTGTTTAACAGTTATCTCTATGGGTAGTTTGCCGGGATCCTTGATGACCGTATCCTAGGTAATCCTTTCATTAAGTAGCGAAGCTCAGAAGTAGAGTTTTCTCGTAGTTTATATGCGGGAGATTCTGTATGAGGAAATCATGTTATACCAACCAACAGCCAGATTAGCCAGATTATAGTGTTTTTTGAATAGATCGAGAGCGGTATCCAGCGATCTGGGCTTTGCCGGAAATATATCAGATTGAGTAATTGAATTTGATCTGACAGACGTATTGTCAAATCAGGTAACTATCAGACTAAGTTGCAACTACAATAACTGATTGTGCAGTGTGTATGGATCAGATTTCCCGCCCGAATATCTCCCCAAGGATTTTCCTGTCGATATGCTTATTAAGATAGGCCGCCCTAAAATTTCCGAAGAGTTCTTTTTTCGTAATATCCAGTTCTTCTGAAGCTGCATAGTTTCACGAGTGGCATTAGCATTGACGTAAGCTTCTTTCTTTGTAGATATTTTTGAGTAGAATTTTAGGATCCTCTTTGTATGAGGATCTTGATGAAGAGAAACAGATTTACAGAATCACAGATCGTAAGAGTGCTCAAAGAGAGTGAGAGTGGCGTGCTGGTGGCTGAACCTTGTCGCAAACACGGTATCAACAGCACAACATATTATATTGATTACGTTAATATTTTCCTTCTAATGAAATGCGCATGCCGTTTCTTCATCCAAATAATGATTCCAGTCACCGACAACATGACAATAACCAAGCCAAGCACACAGATAAAAATACGGTACGGCAATCCGAATACATTAGCCATATGCAGCGCAGTGAGCCAGGTGGTTACAGTATTACCGCTATACTGGCCGCTCGGTAGCAACGCCAATTTGAGCTCGCCCGAATTGGCATCAAAAAATATACTTGTCTTGCCTCGTTTGTCCTGAATGTCTTTAGAGCTACGTACGGTATAGACATAAGTACCGTTCATGCGATTCAATTCTAATGCAAGCACCTGATCGATTGTGAAATGATGTTTATCCGCCTGTTCAGCCATCAGTTTTTCACCGGTGGATTGCGCCTGCCACCAGCCAATCTCAGGGGTTGCCAGAGGGGTTTCTCGCTGAGGCAACTCGGTCCAAGGTGCCTTGTATTCCATCACTGCGCGAGTGGTCCAGGTATATACGGTATCCCACAAATTCATATAGACACTGGACCAGGCAAAAGTGAGCAGAATCAGCCACAGCCATAGACCACTGGCGCGATGCAGGTCGAAATTGAGTTTATAGCGACTCGATTGCCAGCGGATTTTCCAGGCAAGCTGCCAGCGTTGCCACCAGCTGTTCTGATCAGGAGAGGATTTTGGAGATTGTCTGCGCCGCTGTGGCAAGGTCAGATAGAATCCGACGAAACAGTCAATTGTCCAGATCAGAGCACAGCTACCTAGTATCCAAATACCAAATGAACTCAAAGCAAGTGTAGAATGTAGGTCATAGACGAAAGACATGAAATTGATCATTCCTTCGGAAATCGCCCCAAACTGGCGCCGCCCCAGTTCTTCTCCGGTATAAGGATCGAGAATCAGTTGATTGAACCCGAGTTTGTTCGATTGGCCGTTTCCGTCCGATCTTGTACTCATATAGATTACAGTAGCTTCCTGATCACCTTCTAATACGACATGATCAACCCGCCCATACGGGATTCTCTGTTCTGCAAGTTCAGCCAATGTTGCAATATCAAGTTTATTTGCTAAAACCTGTTTTGGATAGAACTGAGGATTGATAAAGCGTTCCAACTCCGGATAGAATGCTAGCAGGCTGCCTGTCGTCGCCACGATAATTAGAAAGCCAGCCATAAACACTCCCGCCCAACGATGCAACCTAACCCAAAAAGAGCGTTCTAATGTCATCATGTATGATTAATTATTTAACTAACTTCAATTACGATGGTGCCCAAACACAGCACCAGTGCTATATACTGATTATCCTTTCAATTCCATTAATTTAGAATGCGACAAATTGTCGCATTGACGATTAATTGATTTGAGGGGATAACTATTGCCTGGCAGCCTGTCGGGCTTAATTCCTGCTTAAACAACACAAAGTGGTATTTTGCTGAGAAAGATGTCAAAAAGGTCATTTTTGACGGTTTCCCCCCTGTTTTTTTGTTCAATTTCCCATTTGAAGACGCAATGCGGCCATACGTTTCAAATTCCACGCCAGGCAAACCAGGGTCCATTCTCCCTTGACCTTATCCAGGCCACGCAGTGAGGAGAGTTGCCGGAATCCCATCACGGATTTGATGATGCCAAACACGGGTTCGACGGTTTGTTTGCGCAGTATGTACAGTTTGCGTCCTGCCTGGCTTTTCAGTTTGTGCGCCATGCGTTGTGCCGGGCTGGCATTGTCCGGCAAGGCAGGCGGTTCGATGAACCATTCAAACGGGCCGGGGTGGTGTGATTCGCGTCCGACTGCCATCAGTGGTTCAATGCCGTGTGCTTCACAGGCTGCCGCATTGGCTGCGCTGTAAAAACTGTTGTCGGTCAGTAAATATTCGATCTTTCCCAGTGCGGCAGGTAATTGTGTCAGCTGATCGAGCATCGGTTTGACCTGTTCCCGGTCGTGACTGCTGACGTGACTGCCGGTGCGATAACCAGCATGCTGTCCGTACAACGGTCGCCCGTGTTGTATGCCTGTTCAAATCCACCGCCGGAAACGGGCATGATGCGCGATTCCTCGTCTGTCAGGTTGATCTGGTCTTTGTTTGTCGACCCGGCTACGGGCGATGCAGGGGAGGGGCGCCCAATTTCTTTCTGCCGTGCCAGTTTATCCTGATATTCAGCCAGTTCAACAGTTCCATTTTATCCGGCACGCCAGCACCTGATCTGGCCAAATTCTCCTCTTTTGATCTTCATCGGTCAGGAGCGTTGTCGCCTCAGCTACCACTTCTTTGCGTTAATAAATCCTTATTTTTGGTTGGTTATTAACAACAAACGCATAAAGGTGACGATGTAAAAACACTATTTCCTAATTCTTCATTCAACCTGGAAACCGCGGTTGGATGCGCCCGAGTATGCGTCTGGCGTGCTGTCTGGCAAGGCGCGACGAGGTGCATGGTCATTCCCTGCAACGAGGAGCAACGAAGCCAGGCAGCGTGCCAGGCGTGCAAGCGGGTACGTAGCGGTCTCACCCACCAGGTTAGCATGAGCAAAGGCAGCAAGCTCACTATCCATCGTGGTTTCCAAAGGTTGATAAGCGATCAACTGCGGTTTCCAGGTTCACGCTCATTACGCTCGACAACAGGTGTGACAAATTGTCGCGCGACAATTTGTCACATTGACGATATGAATCTCCGGGTTTAGCTTCTAAAAAGGATGTTCGATTGAAAGTATTTGTTAACAGAAGTTGAAATAATTTTTATTCGATTGAAATACTGAAAGGTGGTTCCATGGTTTTGAGCAATGCGGATAGGGTGAACAGGCATTTGATCAGTTACGTATTCAACATGCGCAATTGCGTATGTGTCATCGCATGATAGACGACGTAGTTGTACAGATTAGAGGGTTGTTTCAATTTATTTTCGCTGTTGCGTTGCTAACTATGAGCGCATTGCTCTATGCCGCATCGGCGGTACTTGATTTGCCAGCTGCGCCATTACCACAGGCGTTAGACCGGTTAGCTCAGGTTATGGATCTGCAGATTAAGAAACCTGAGAAAGGTAGCTACACAACTGATGAAGCGCTTACTTATTTGTTAGCAGACAGTGGTTTCCAGGCTTAGAAAACAGAACAAAGTCGATATTTAGTGCAGGAATCGAAAAGTGTAAAAAAGGTGCAGCAGCTACCGGAAATGACTGTCACCGGTGCCTCTGCCAATCCCGAATGGAGCGGCTACACTACTACCGCGCTGACAGTCTCACCAGGACGGATCTGCCTCTGAGCGACATCCCCGTCTCAATCCAGGTGGTACCGCAAGAAGTGTTGCGCGACCGCGCAGTGAGCCAGCCCGGCCAACTGCTAGAAAACGTCAGCGGTGTGCAGACCGAAGCCAGCTACGGTGGAAATCGCGGAATGTTCTTCAATATGCGCGGCTTCACTACCCACAGCAGCAGTCGCGATGGATTCCAATACAACGGCAACCTGGTTACTCGCGATGTGCAGAACATCGAACGGATCGAAGTGATGAAAGGGCCGTCCGGTACACTCTATGGCGGTGTTGGTTCGCTAGGTGGCCAAGTTAACACGGTTTCAAAACGGCCGCTCGACTACAATTATGGTGCAATCAATCTGCTGTGGGGGAATTGCCAACAATGGCGACCGACCTTTGACATCAACCACGTCCTGGGTAAAGGTTTTTCCATGAGATTGAACGGTGCGTACGAGAACAACGATACCTTTCGTGATGGTGGCAGTTTCGAATCATATTCCCTAGCCCCGGCAATATCCTGGCAAGGGGAAAGAACCAGTGTCGAGTTACTAGGGGAATACAATCGCTTCGACCAGGATTTATTCGACTTTGGCCTGCCTAATCTGCCGAACTTCCGTCACCTCTCTCGTACCCGTTACTTCGGGCTGCGCAAAGGGGACTACCCTGACCTTCCAGGCGATAGCGGACTCAACGAGACTTACGTGGGTACTGCTATCCTCCATCACCAGTTGAGCCAGACCTGGGATCTTCGGATCGCCGCACAGTACCACAGAGCCACTCAGGATTCGACCTAGTCCTTTCCTGACAACTATCTGTACACTGGCGATAATAAGCTGCACTTTACCCATTACATGAATGGCCATGAGTGGTCTCGCGGACATGCCGTTCAAGCTGAGTTGCGCGGACAGGTCCATACCTGGAGCTTTGAGCACAACTTACTGTTCGGCACGGAATACAGAAAGGTCGTAAACGGATTTAACAATACCAACCAAACGGGTTTTATCCTCGACCTATTTGATCCTGGCATGCGTCCTGCTCATCACGAGCCTATCATTCTGGGCGAAGGTCATAATGAGGGCCGGGGAGACGATATTGGAATTTATGCACAGGACCTATTGACACTGACATCTGCGGTGAAGCTGTTAGCCGGTCTTCGACTGGATCGTTTTCATAACGAAGCCGAGAGCAGCGGTTATACGAATAGCGCGAACCAGATGACGCTGTCTTGGCAGGTCGGTGCGGTGTGGGAGTTAAATCCGACAGCTGCGTTGTTCACCCGTGTGGGTCGGTCGCACTCGCCAAATATTACACGCAGCATCGATGCCAGCGTGTTTGACGCCGAAGTTGGTACCCAGAAAGAAATTGGTGCCAAATTTAACTTTCTTGACCGGCGACTGAACGCTACGCTAGCAGCCTACCAGCTAACCCGCCGTCACATTCTGACCAGCGATCCGAACGACCCCTTACGAAACATTCTTGCAGGACGTCAATCCAGCCACGGCTTCGAACTTGATGTCAGTGGTGAGTTGACACGGCGCTGGAAGGTAATTGCCAGCTATGCCTATACCCATGCCGAAGTGAAAGCGGATAGCTTCTTCCCGGTCGGCGATAAGCTGCCCGATGTGCCTCGGCACAGCGGCAATCTGTGGACGACCTACGAACCCGGTGGTGTTCTGCAAGGCCTCGGTGTGGGCGGTGGCATTTATGCTGCCTCATCGCGCCAGGCAACTCTGCCGAATTCCCACAAACTGGGGGCCTACGTACGCATGGATACCACCGCCTACTACGACACTGGTAACTGGCGTGCCCAGTTTAACGTCAACAATCTGTTCGACACCAAGTACTACTACGGCGGCTCGAGCGGTGTCTACAACTACACCCTAATCCCCAATCCGCCGCGCACATTTTTACTAACGCTGTCTTACCGCTTATGAAAAGGAGATATAACTCATGAAAATGATTGAACAGTGGTGGACTGAACCCGATGTTGGTGACCAGTCGATGGAGGACGAGCATGGCGGGTTCTGGGAACGAGTTGCCTTGCAGACCTTTGACGTCAGCCTTACGGACAAAATCCTGCTGGATTTTGGTTGCAACCAAGGTGGATTCCTGCGCAAGCTGTACGACGAGCACAAATTCCGCCAGGCCATTGGCGTCGATTTGGCCCGCAGTTCGATCGAAGTCGCCCGTTCGCGATGTGGTGATCGTCCGATCGAATATATTGCCACCGACACTATGGTCGATTTTGAGAACCGGTTCGATATTGCTATCAGCACGGCGGTGATCTATCTGATAGAAGATCTGAGAGACCATGCTCAACAGATATACCGAGCACTGAAGCCGGGTGGTATCTATTTCGCCACACACCCAGACTACATGAACGACGCTGCCGGTACCGAAATACGAACGGCGATCAATCGCTTCGCTGCCATCAAGGTCAAGGAGCACACCCTGGATGATATCGCTGATGCCTTCATCGGGGCCGGCTTCAAGACCAGCATCAAGCGCATCGTGCCCAAGGGCTACACCTCGCTCTCCAAGCCGAGTGCATGGTACCAGAAGGTTATTAATCATGTCGACGCGGAGTATGTCCACAACTATGCCTTCCGCTGTGAGAAGGTACGATGAAAGGGACTACACAGATCTTCACAGATCTTTAGTGACCACCTTCTTGTGCCATTTTCACTCCCATCATCTTAAACAGGATTAGCGAGTTACCGATTATGAAAAACATTTATCTATCTGACAGCACCGTCGATCTGAAACGGCGCATCCTGGAAGCTGGAGAATGCATACTCGCATTCGGTGCTTGTGGTCCGGAGAATGCGCAGTTTCATCAAGCCCGCTACAAATTGTACTCCATCGCTAGCTCCGACGTGTCGGTTAGCGACGCGAGCGTGATCGCCGCTGACGCGGACATTCTTGCGCTGGCCCGCGACATCTTTCCTATCTCCTGCGACGCCGGTGTTCTCGAAGAATGCCGGATTGCAGAAAATTTATTAGGGGAATCTAACCTGACCTTCGGCAAAATCTATCGTGCCTACCATGGACAAATTTACCAGAGCCTGATGGAGGACGAGCTGACCTGGCTCGAACGAGAAGGCCAACTGCACTCCTGTACTGAATCTACTTATCCGCCCGGTGCCACTCTATGCTGTCGCGTTGGCTACATAGGCGGTGGTGCGCTGCCGCTCCCGGCCATGCTGTTAGCGCAACGACTCGGCTATCAGGTGGTGGTGTTGGATCCTCACGCCAGATCCGCCGCCTTCGCCACGGAGTTGATTGCCAAGGTGGGGTTGGACCATCTGGTCCGTATGATTTGTGTCGATGGCAGCAAGTACGATTTCAGCGATTGCGACTTGGTGTTCGTGTAGAACTGGATCGCCGACAAGCAACCTTTGTTACGCCATCTGCGGAAGTTCACCAATATCCAGCACTTCATCTTCCGCAGTGCGCCCTGTAATAGCCTGGGTTTCATTATCAATGGCATGATTGATCCCAATCGAGTCTGCGAGCATGGTTTCAGGTTCCGATATCAGACAGAGAAACGGCCAGGCCTCTCTCTGATCTCGCTGATATTCAGCTTGCTGAGGCAATCGAAAGCCACTGATTCGACAGAGACCATCTGTCGTGCCGATGACGAGCCAGCCAAGATGGCCACTAACAGGAAACGATTGGTGACCGATTCGATCACCGATCTAATCGGTAATACGCCGATCTTGAAATTGAACCCAGCCAAGATTAGCCTGACGAATATCGACTTATACGCCAAGCTCGAGCACCTCAACCCGTTTGGCTCGATCAAGGATCGGACGGCATGGGCAATGCTACGCCCGCACTTGGGCACTCTGCAGTCCAGTAACAAGCAGCTGTTGGAGCTATCGAGCGGCAATGCAGCGCGTGCGCTTCAGGCCGTGGCATCTATCCATGGCAGCGCCCTCGAAACCATTACCAACCGTATCCGTATTCAGGAGATGCGCCGCATGCTGGTAGTACAGGGCGCCAAGGTTTCATCGATGGCGAGAGACGTCGATCCCACCGATGCCATGGCAGCCTTACTGTACGTCGATGCGCGCGCATACGAACAGCGCGATCGTTATCTCTATACCGATCAATACCGCAATCCCAATAATGATTGCACCCACTACGCCACCACGGCGCGGGAGATCCTGGAGGATCTTGGCCCGGTCGACTACTTTTTTGCGCCAGTCGGCACTGCGGGTTCCAGTATCGGTATCAGCCGGCGCCTTCGGGAAGCGAACGAGAAATTAAAAGTGTCCGGTATCGTTTCGACCAAAGACAGCGCCATCCCCGGCATCCGTCACATGGATGAGATGTTCTACGTTGGCCCCTTTGAGGAGCAAAAGTATGACCAGTTGGTCGGCATCACGGCGAGCGAGGCACTTGATGGCATGCTCGCCCTAATCCGTGATTATGGAGTGATGGCAGGTCCTTCCAGTGGCGCCACCTATCTAGCTGCACTGCGCTACCTGCGAGCCATTGATGCCGAGCAAACAGAGCGCAAGAGTGCTGTAATCATCGTCTGTGATCGGGTGGAACTGTATCTGAGCTGGATCGAGCAGATGCGTCCCGCGCTGTTCGAGGGTTATGAGACACCCGAGGCAGAGCACGTCAACGTTGCAAACTCTGCGGCACTGGGGGCTTAAGGTGTGCGGAATCGCTGGATTCGTTGGTCGCGAGACCCCGGCAACCTTACGCATTGGGGTAGTCGAGGACATGGTGCGAACGGGTGCCATGCAACGTCGCGGGCCGGACAGCCGAGGCACAGTGATCGCGGACGAACGGGTCATACTGGGCAATACTCGTCTGCGCGTGAACGATATGCATAATTCTGAGGCAGACATGCCGATGCAGAGTGCCGACGGCATGCTGACCCTGACCTTCAACGGCGAAATCTACAATCATCTCGATCTGCGGCGCTTGTGTCCAGACTATCACTTCCGTACCAAATCGGATACCGAGAGCCTGCTCGCCATCTACCAACGTCATGGCCTGGACATGCTAAGTATGCTCGAGGGCATGTTTGCCTTCTGTCTGCACGATCGGTGGGCCAGACGAACGCTGCTGGCTGTGGATCCAACGGGACAAAAGCCACTGTACTACACGCTTGGGACCGGAGACGAACTGTATTTTGCCTCGGATATTGAGATCATTTTGCGTGTTTCGCATCTCAACTTCAGCTGGGACCGCGAAGGTTTGGCCCAGGCCGCTGGCATCATGTTCGTGTTTGGCCCCATACTCATATCCGCGAAATCAAGAAGCTTGAGGCTGGATGTTACCTGGTCGTCGAGCAGGGTGAACGCCCGCGTCATCGGCGCTATCACAAGATCGTCATAGGTGATGAATCGCAACAGGATGTCACCGCAGTCACTGAACGTATTCGGGACGCAGTGGCTGCAGGCTGCACGCGCTGTTTTGACCTGGAGGTTCCGTATGCCTATTTATTAAGCGATGGCATTGATTCGTCCAGCGTGGTAGCTCGAGCTAGGAGCCAGGGCCTGGAACTACACACCTATGCTATCGGTTTTCCCGAATCTGGGTTGAAGACAGGTGCCATCATGCATAACGAGTTCAGCTACTCTCGGCTGGTGGCCGGGGCCTTCGGCACGGAGCACCGGGAAATTGAGGTGACGAGCCAGACCTATTGCGAGGCCATGGACCGCTGGTGGTCACTGTGCTGCGAACCGAACGGTGCGCCCGAGGCGGTCTGTCTGTTCATGCTGTTCGAGCAAATCGCCGGCGACGGTCATCGCGTGGTGTTTTGTGGCAGCGGGCCGGACGAGGTGTTCGATGGTTATAGCCATGGACACAGGCTGAAAACCACCCCCTTGAGGCTGTTGGCAGGTGCCTATTTCGATTATTTCAATGCGGTGGGAGATATCGACCTCGGGCAACTGATGCCCGAGGTCGATGCTCGCGCCGCCTTCATCTCCGCCGTGCAACCCTATCTCGACCTGTACGCGAATGATACGCAGGACAGTCAACAGCTCATCTGCCTGCTCGATTATCACGGCGAGTGCGTAGTTTCCGAATATCGTCAGGTAGACATGGCCAGCATGGCGCACAGTATTGAAGTCAGAATCCCACTAGCCGACCAGCAGATCATTCAAAGTGCGTTTTCCTTTCTACCGAGGCTTAAGCACTATGAGGATTCGGAAAAATGGATCTTCAAGCAGGCGATGTCGCCCTGGCTTCCTAGCGCAATCTCGAGCCGAAAGAAGATCGGCTTTCCAGTGCCGCAGATGGTATATGCATCACCCGAATTTGAGGTACGGATGGAGAGTTCGTTGGAGCCGGATAGTGGCCTTGATAAGCTTGGGCTCTTTGACATGGCCTATCTCCGACGGGCTTGGCGCGAGCGAAGAAGCCACGGCTATGACATTTTCTATCGCTTGCACGGCATGGATGTCATCGCACGCCGCCACTCGTCTTACCTAAGTCGCAAAGAGCAGCCGCCACACCAGTGATGAATATCACTCAATTCAGCGTAAATAGAGGCACCCAGAAAGGCCGACTTGATCTGATATCAGTGATGTCTGCGTTATTCTTATGCGGATTACGGCACCGACGGCAAGTCGAGACTGAGCTTCTGGCAGTCAAGCTTTACCAGAGGTGGCCGCCCAAGCTGACTATTCCGTGTCCAGCATAGCGGCCAAGGCCACGCGGCGCGAATGGATCGGTTTAGCAGTGATCACCCTGTCATGTCTGCTGTACTCCATGGATCTGACGATCATGACCTTGGCACTGCCGACCATCAGTGCAGCGTTGTACGCCACTAACGCACAGATGCTATGGATGGTGGATATTTATGGCTTCATGGTTGCCGGCTCCCTGATCACATGGGTACTACCGGCGACCGCATCGGGCGACGGCGACTGTTGCTGATTGGTGCAGCGGTTTTTGGCATCATCTCGGTTCTCGCTGCACTGGTCAAAAGTGCCGGTGCCTTGATTCTTCTTCGCGCCTTGCTCGGAGTGGCTGGCGCAGCACTGGCGCCGTCCACGCTCTCATTGATTCGCAACATGTTTCACAACAAGAACGAACGGACGACAGCTGTCGGCATCTGGATGGCTAGCTTCTCGGCCGGAGCAGTGATTGGCCCCTTGCTGGGCGGGATACTGATTACACATTTTCATTGGAGCTCGGTATTTCTCATCTCCGTACCTGCGATGTTGCTGTTGTTGGCACTGGGTCCCTGGCTGCTGCCTGAATATCGCGATCCGGCCCCGGGCCGTGTCGACCTGTGTAGCGTACTGTTATCGCTAGGCGCCGTACTGGCTGTTGTGTACGGTATGAAAGAGGGGGCAGTACAAGGCTTGAGTTGGTCGCCTGTTTTGTCGCTGGTCGTTGGTGTGGCGCTGGCCGGAGTATTTCTGCATCGTCAGACGCGACTGGCCTATCCCATGGTGGACTTACAGTTATTCAGCAGATCTGGCTTTTCCGCAGCCATGCTCAGCTACGCATTCGGCTTCTTTGTGTTGTTCGGACTCTCAATCCTTCTGACTCAGTACCTGCAACTAGTGCTCGATCTTTCGCCATTCAAGGCAGCCTGCTGGCTTGCGCCCTGGGGAGGTGCCTTCATGATTGGTTCCATCACAGCGCCACGCATCGCACGCTACTGGCATCCCCGCCTCATCACCACCTGTGGCCTGCTGCTGTCGGCATTGGGATTTGCCCTGTTGACGCAAGTGGGTGGTTCGTCTGACAAGGAAGTAATTATCACTGGGACAGTGATATTGGCGCTGGGGCTGACACCGCTGTTCACCTTCAGCGTCGAGCTGATTATCGCTCAAGTCCCCTCGGAGCGGGCGGGAGCTGCGGCAGCCTTGTCCGAGACAGGCTCCGAACTCGGTGGTGCGCTGGGCATCGCCCTGTTGGGCAGCCTCGCGAGCCTGATCTACCGCATGGAGTTTTCGCCTGAGTCATTATCGGGCGTGCCGGAAGGCGCTCTCGCATACGCAAATGATTCCCTGAGCGCGGCGATCGCCATTGCTGACGAATTACTTGAGCCCGCAAGGATCAAGTTGCTTGCCGCCTCACGGTACGCATTTACCGTCAGCATGCAATTCATTGCCGTAATGTCGATGCTGATCGTGCTAGCGGCGGCAATGATTTCCTGCCGCACATCTTGAGTTGCGGCAGACGAGCTTGGATGTTTAGTCCCACGGTGACAAATTGCCGTAGCCAGGGTGTCTGCAGTATTTTATGAGTTAAATTTCAGGACGATCGGTGGATGAACGGAGAGTTTTTATGGGTCGATGATTGTCTTGCAGCTGTGGGGAATATATGAGGGTTCGATATGTCAATGCGACAATTTGTCACATTGACCTTGGATCGGAAAAAAATAGAATGTTTATGATCGGTTTCGGGACAGTACAGGAGTTGCGATATTGCCGTCTTGATTTCGTTGTCTGAAATTCTGAAAATAAATGACTTTATCCGTTTGGGTAAGAGTACTCGTGTGTCCGGTTATGTTGATGGGATAAATTGCATATCAGTGGATTCTTGAAGGAAGGTTTTGATAACCTATTGGAAACATTGGAGTAATATAAATTTCTGTTTTTATGAGTTGCAATCCTTGCTATAATGGTAAGCATGGTTTTGAGGGTGGGCTGGTTAGCCCATTTTTTATTTGTGGTGAGACTATGTCATTGTTTGAGCTGCTCGAACCAACGATTGAGGGCATGGGATACGAGCTGGTCGATATCGAGCAGTCTGCTCCTGGAAGGTTACTGCGGGTATTTGTAGACAAAAAAGAAGGGTCGATAACGCTCGACGACTGTGTTGCCATCAGTAATCATTTGAGTCAGTTGCTGGCGGTCGAAAATATCGATTATAACCGGCTCGAGGTTTCTTCTCCGGGTTTGGACAGGCCGTTAAAGAAAAAGGCTGATTTTGTTCGCTATATAGGGGAATCGGCGCGGATCAGGCTGCGAATTGCTTTGCAGGGGCAAAGAAATTTTGTGGGGACATTGGTCGAAGTGAATGATGATGTCCTGACATTGAATGCTGATGGAAAATTGTTGCAGATTGAATTGAGGAATTTGGAAAAGGCTCGGCTGATTCCAAAGTTGTGATTCTGGTAGATCTGACGATGGGTTTAAGGTTGAAAAATAGGGCTGGAGGAATATGAGCCGCGAGATTTTACTGTTGGTCAATGCTTTGGCGCATGAGAAGAATGTGGATAAAAACATCGTTTTTACCGCACTCGAGATGGCGCTGGCTTCTGCTGCCAAGAAGCATGTCCGGGATGATATTGACGTGCATGTCTCGATCGACCGTGATACCGGTGGATTTCACTGTTTTCGCAGATGGCTGATCGTTGCAGATGATCCGGTGGAGCACCCGGAGCGGCAAATTACGGTGAGTGAGGCTGTGAGGCGCAATCCACAGGCTGTTCCAGGGGAATATATAGAAGAACTGATGGAGGGTGTCACTTTTGACCGGATCGGTGCGCAGGCTGCCAAACAGGTTATTTTCCAGAAGATACGTGATGCCGAGCGTGAACAGAATCTGAATGATTTTCTTGATCGCGGGGAATACTTGGTGTATGGCGTGATCAAGCGTATGGATCGTGGAAATGCAATTATCGAGTTTGGTAAGATTGAAGCAGTTTTGCCACGTGACCAGATGATTTCACATGAAAATCTGCGCATGGGCGACCGTGTCCGTGCTTATCTTCTGAGAATCGATCGATCGGTGAGAGGGCCGCAACTGGTATTGTCCAGGACTTCGCCAGCATTTCTGGTCAAGCTGTTCGAGCTTGAAGTGCCCGAGATAGAAGAGGGGATTCTGGAAATCAAAGCAGCAGCGAGGGACCCCGGTTCCAGAGCAAAAATAGCTGTCAAGTCGAATGACAGTCGTGTGGATCCGATTGGTACCTGCGTAGGTATGCGCGGTTCGAGAGTGCAGGCGGTTACCAGTGAGCTTGCCGGTGAGCGGGTGGATATCATTCAGTGGTCAGACGATCAGGCCACATTTGTCGTAAATGCTTTGGCACCTGCTGTGATCAGCAGTATCGTGGTAGATGAAGAGAAGCATTGTATGGATATCGTGGTGGATGAGGAGAATCTGGCTCAAGCCATCGGCCGGGGTGGGCAAAATGTCCGGCTGGCATCCGAATTGACGGGCTGGCAGCTCAATATCATGACAGAGGAAGAATCCCAGGAAAAAACTGAAGAAGAGGCTGCTTCCATTTGTGAGTTGTTCATGGAAAAACTCGATGTCGATGAAGATGTCGGGCGTATCCTGGTGGAAGAAGGGTTCTCCACTCTGGAAGAAGTTGCCTATATTCCGATTGAAGAAATGTTGGAAATACAGGAGTTTGATCGTGAGACAATTGAGGAGCTGCGTAACCGTGCCCGTAACGTTTTGCTGACGGATGCCATTGCGACTGAAGAAAAAATTGGCCATGCATCCGAAGCACTGCTTGCCTTGGAAGGAATGGATATCAAGCTGGTACGTGAATTGGCGGCAAAGGGGATCAGTACTCAGGAAGAGCTTGCTGATCTGGCGGCAGATGATCTGGTCGAATTGACGGGTATAGACTTTGAACGCGCAAGTAAAATTATCATCAAGGCACGTGAACCCTGGTTTGCATGATTTCCGGTCAGGGCTGGATGATCCTGTACATGCGGGCAGAGAAAAGGGAATGTTTGCTGTGTTTTCGGATTTTTGTTGGATTTGAAGTAAAAGGTTGCTGATGACTCAAATGACTGTAGAGCAATTTGCGCATGATCTGGGTATGTTACCCGGTTTGTTGCTGGAACAGCTTCAGGCTGCCGGGGTGGATAAACGTTCCGCAGCGGATTTCGTCACGGAGCAGGATAAGACTCGGCTTCTCGATTTTCTGCGTAAATCGCATGGAGGCAGCGGACCAAGAACCAGGATCACTCTGGCGCGTAAACAAACGACAGAAATAAAACAGTCAGACAGCACAGGCAGGCCGAGGACTATCGAGGTCAAGGTCAGGAAAAAACGGGTGCTGACCAGACAGGATGAACCTGAGGTGATTGAAAAAAGTGTGAGTGAAGAACCCGCACCTTTGAAAATAACTGAAATACCGGAAACCACGGTTGTAAAATCGGTTGTCGATGCTGAGCAGATGGCCTTGCGTGCTGAAGAGGCCAGAAAAAGATCAGAGCTGATTGCCCGTCAGGCTGCCGAGCTGAAAGAAAAGCAGGAAAAAAGGAGACAACAGGCAGTTGCTCAGGCGGGCATAAAAAAAGAACCAGCTCCGGCTGCCACACCGGAATCGGTGACCGAAACTCCGACTAAATCGCCTGAAACGGGTGCTGTTGCTACGCCTGCTACTCCAACTACTTCGGCAACAACTTCGACGACTGCAGCGGCCAAGGGACATGTTCCTCAGAAACCGGCTGTCAAACCGGAAGAGAAGGGGAAAAAGAAGCAAATCAAACAGGATGCCTGGAAGGATGAGCCAGTCAAACGTCGTGAACCGAAAGCACGTGGTGATCTGTCTGCTGGAGGGCAGGAATGGCGCATGCGCAAGGATAAGCATGGCAAATATAAATCAGATGAGTTGCAGTCCCAGCATGCTTTTTCGGTACCTACTGAACCAGTCGTTCATGAAGTTCTGATTCCAGAAACTATTTCAGTGGGAGCTTTGGCGCAGAAAATGGCAGTCAAGGCAGCGGAGGTCATCAAGGTACTAATGAAAATGGGCAGCATGGTGACAATCAACCAGATGCTCGATCAGGAAACTTCCATGATCGTTGTCGAGGAGATGGGCCATATTGCGAAGATTGCTGCACCGGATAATCCTGAATCTTTCCTGGAAGAAGTCGATGTATCTTCCGATGAAGATAGGATGGAACCACGTGCTCCTGTAGTTACGGTGATGGGGCATGTCGACCATGGTAAAACTTCGCTGCTCGACTATATTCGCAGAACCCGTGTTGCAGGAGGGGAGGCCGGTGGAATTACCCAGCATATTGGTGCCTACCATGTCGAAACTTCACGCGGGGTGATTACATTTCTCGATACGCCAGGGCATGAAGCATTTACAGCGATGCGCGCGCGTGGTGCCAAGATTACCGATGTGGTCATATTGGTTGTGGCTGCGGATGATGGTGTGATGCCTCAGACGATTGAAGCTATTCATCATGCCAAGGCAGCGAACATTTCTATTGTCGTAGCGGTTAATAAAATGGATAAGCCGGAAGCCAATTTTGATCGTATCAAGCAGGAACTGGTCAATCATGGTGTCGTCCCAGAGGACTGGGGAGGTGATGCCATGTTCATTGGTGTTTCAGCGAAAACCGGTCTGGGAATCGACGAATTGCTGGAAGCAGTTTTATTGCAGGCTGAAGTACTGGAACTTAAAGCTGTCCGGAATGCGCCAGCCAAAGGTGTGGTGATCGAGTCTCGCCTGGATAAGGGACGTGGCCCGGTTGCGACAGTTTTGGTTCAATCCGGCACTTTGAGACGGGGTGATGCGGTCCTGACTGGAGCCGTGTTTGGAAAAATCAGAGCCATGCTGGACGAGCGGGGCAAATCCATCAGTGAAGCGAGTACCTCGATTCCTGTCGAGATTCAGGGGTTGTCAGAAGTCGCGGTTGCCGGAGAAGTGTTTATTGCGCTGGATGATGAGCGCAAGGCTCGCGAGATTGCTCTTTTTCGCCAAGGTAAATTTCGTGATGTGCGACTGGATAAGCTTCAGGTGGCAAAAATGGAGGATGTATTCGGTCAGCATGAGGACGTCAGTACACTTAACCTGATCATCAAGGCCGATGTGCAGGGATCTTGCGAAGCACTGGTCTATGCGTTGAAGAAGCTGGAAACAGATGAAGTGAAAATCAATGTCGTGCATAGTGGAGTGGGAGCGATCATCGAATCCGATATCAATCTGGCTCTGGCGTCCAAGGCTGTCGTCATCGGGTTCAACTGTCGTGCTGATCTGAGTGCACGCAAGCTGATCGCTTCAACCGGGGTGGATGTACGCTACTACAACATCATTTACGAAGCGGTCGATGAAGTCAAAAAAGCATTGTCAGGAATGATGATGCCGGACCGCAAGGAAAAAATCTTGGGTATGGTCGATATTCGTGAAATTTACCGGATATCCAAGGTCGGAGTTGTGGCCGGTTGTTATGTGCTCGAAGGATTGATCAAACGTGATGCACTGGTAAGAGTATTGCGTGATGGTCTGGTTATCCATAGTGGTAGTCTGGATTCTCTGAAAAGATTCAAAGAAGATGTTCGGGAGGTGAAATCTGGTTTCGAATGTGGGCTTTCATTGAAGAACTTTAATGATATTCAGCAAGGTGATCAGATCGAGGTGTATGAGATTGTCGAAACTGCCCGTGTGCTGTGATATTGAGCATTCTGTGAAGTGAGTGGTTCTCCGGATTGAAGAGGGGGTGATCATGTCCAGGGATTTTTCGCGTACTGTACGAGTGGCTGACCAGATTCAGCGTGAGTTGGCTTTACTGATCCAGAATGAAATCATGGATCCAAGAGTCGGGATGGTGACACTGACCGGCGTGGAAGTAACACGTGACTATGCCTATGCCAAAGTTTTCTACACTACTTTGGGAGGGGATGGAAATGTCCAGCTTGTTGAAGAAGGATTGAAGCACGCGGCTGGCTTTTTGCGCAGTCAACTGGCTGACAAAATCAGGCTGAGAGTCGTGCCACAGCTGCAATTCGTTTACGATGAATCAGTCGAGCGCGGTATGAAACTCTCCCGGCTGATCGATGAAGTGGTAGGTAAAGTCTGATCCGAAAGGTTGATATTTGAACCCTGCCGCTTCGATCTTCTGATTCAATTTATTGTAAGGCCTTCCCCTGTCCCAATCTGCCACCATCAGCGGAGTGTTGTTGCTCAACAAGCCTTCCGGTATCTCATCCAATCGAGCACTTCAGATCAGTAAGCGTTTATTGTTAGCTGCCAAGGCAGGGCATACCGGAACATTGGATCCGATGGCACGGGGGCTGCTGCCGATCTGCCTCGGTGAGGCTACCAAGTTTTCCTCTATTTTGTTAGGTGTGGATAAAACCTATGTTGCATCCCTCAGACTTGGCTATATCAGCAACACGGGAGATGCTGAAGGTGAAATCAGACAAGTGGTCGATTCTGATATCAACCCGCCTGATTTCAGGCAGGTAACCGGGATTCTGCAGACATTTCTCGGTCGATCCAGCCAGATTCCACCTATGTTCAGCGCATTGAAACAACATGGTAAACCGCTTTACCGGTATGCCCGCGAGGGAATTACGGTTGAGCGCAAAGCGCGGGAAATCGTAATTCATGCCGTGTCACTCGACACTTTGTCAGGTTTTGAGATGACGATTACGGTTCGATGCAGTTCAGGTACATATATCCGAACACTGGCTGAGGATATCGGGAAGGCGCTTGGTTATGGCGGCGCCTATCTCACAGCGCTTTCCCGCATCAGTGTCGGTCATTTTGATTTATCCCAGGCTTATGATCTGGATCAGCTCGAATCCGAGACACCCACAAATCGGCAGAGATTTTTATGTCCGATCGATAGTCTTTTAAACGATATTCCTTCCATAGTACTTGATAATGATGAGGCATTGCGTTTGCGACAAGGGCAGAAAATCAGGAAAGACATGTCTCAATATGGATTACCGGTCAACACGCAATTGAAGTTATACGATCATCGCGATATTTTTTTTGGTCTCGGTGAACGGATCGATCCTGAAATCATCGTGCCTAGAAGAATGATTTCATTACATGAAGCTGTTACGGGTGTAGTAGTCGGTCCGGTGGATTTACAGTAACCCCCGCCGTGGTTTTTATTGCCTGATGAGCGGCAACGATACCAGACGGACAGCAATACGCTATAATCTCCAACTTTTATGACCACAGGCCAATCACCGATCGAGATGCTGACAGCCAGGAACCTGGAGTGTATACGAGGGGAACACAGACTCTTCAGTAATCTCTCTTTTTCCGTGAATCCCGGTGAGCTGATGTTTGTGGGTGGCCCCAATGGCAGTGGCAAAACCAGCCTGCTCAGATTGTTGTGCGGATTATCCTTGCCTGACGATGGTGAAATTTACTGGAATGGAACTGATATCCGGGAGCTGGGAGGGGATTATCGCAACGTGATGACTTACCTGGGGCATTTGGGGGGCATCAAAGATGATCTGACAGCTATTGAAAATCTGCGGATATCTTGTGCACTGGCCGGTTGCGAAATCGATGAGGATCAGGCAGCAGATGCATTGAGGCAGATCGGGCTGGCTGGACGTGAAATGCTGCCTGCCAGAGTGTTATCTCAGGGACAACGGAGGAGAGTGGCTTTGGCCCGCTTGCTGGTGACCAGGACCAAGCTGTGGATCCTGGATGAACCCCTGACTGCTTTGGATGTTGCAGCGGTGGAACTGATCAAAGGCATACTGGAGCATAATCTGGCGAAGGGGGGTATGGTTATCATGACTACCCACCAGGAGCTCGTGATGAGTACCGTGACAGTTCATCATCTGGTCTTGTCCTGAGGTTCGATATGATCTGGTGGATAATCAAGCGGGATTTATTGCTGGCAATGCGTCGACGTTCCGATGTACTGACGACCCTGTTCTTTTTTGTCATCGTTGTCAGTCTGTTCCCGCTGGGCGTGGGGCCTGAGGCTAGTATATTGCGGATAATGGCATCGGGTGTGGTATGGGTGGCTGCTTTGCTGGCTTCAATGTTGTCACTGGGCCGTATGTTTTCCAGTGATTATGCGGATGGAACCCTGGAGCAGATGTTGCTTTCCCCGGTTTCTCTGTCCGCACTGGTCATGGGTAAAGCAATATCACACTGGCTGGTGACTGGAGTTCCGCTGGTGTTGATGGCATCGGTATTGGGGATCCAGTACGGTTTGCCGGTAGAGGCATTGATTGTGCTGACGCTTTCGCTGCTGTTGGGGACGCCTGTGCTGAGTCTGATCGGCGCGATCGGTGCTGCGCTGACATTGGGGTTGAGGGGAGGCGGTGTGCTGGTATCGATTCTGGTTCTGCCACTCTATATTCCTGTGTTGATTTTTGGAGCGGGTGCAGTCGAGGCAAGTACTGCTGGAATGGGGTTCGGGGCGCATTTTTCGATATTGGGTGCATTTTTACTGGTTTCCATCGTTTTTTCACCTTGGGCGACTGCTGCATCTCTCCGGATTTCCATGGGCTGATCTCAGCAATCATAGCTGCAAGCAACGGGTGGTGAGGTATTGGGTAAGGTAAAAGAAAGTAACTTCGTTTTTTGCCGGATTAATTAAGAGAGAATATTCAGGACATGACAATCAATTGGTTTAAATATGCCTCTCCCGCGAGTTTTTATTTTCTGGCGGGGCGGATGATTCCCTATTTTTCCATTGCGGCAATCATTTTTCTGATCGTGGGCCTGTATATCGCTTTTTTTTCTGCCCCGACCGATTTTCAGCAGGGTGAGGCCTATCGGATTATTTTTATCCATGTTCCGGCTGCCTGGATGTCGATGTTTTTGTACGTCGTCATGGCATTCTGGGCCGGGATAGGACTGGCATTTAATACCCGGCTTTCATCCATGGTGGCAAGTGCCATAGCACCGACTGGTGCCATGTTTACTTTCCTTGCCCTGTGGACGGGAGCATGGTGGGGTAAGCCGATGTGGGGAACATGGTGGGTCTGGGATGCCCGTTTGACTTCTGAACTGATTTTGTTTTTTCTGTATATCGGTTTTATGTCATTGCAGGCTGCAATCGATGACCCAAGGCGTGCGGACAAAGCCGGAGCCATTATTGCTCTGGTAGGGGTGGTCAATGTTCCAATCATTTATTTTTCGGTTCAGTGGTGGAATACCCTGCATCAGGGTGCTTCAGTCAGCCTGATTCAATCACCCAAAATGGCAACTGCCATGCTGTCGGGCATGTTGATCATGGCGCTGGCGGCATGGATGTACTCGATTGTAATGATTCTGATTCGGGCCCGTCTCATCATTTTGGAGCGTGAACGTCACACGGCATGGGTGTCAGAATTGAAAGAAGGAGTGTTGGAATGAAGTGGGAAAGCGTATCTGATTTCTTTGCCATGGGGGGGTATGGCCTTTATGTATGGGGATCTTACCTGGTTGTAATACTGTGCATAATTGGCGAGGTTGTCGCGATTCGTATTCGTAGACGAACTTTATACAAGCATCTTGGTCTGAGAAAAAGATCAATTCTGCGAGGAGAGAAATGAAGCCACGTCATAAAAAAATGGCTGTTATTGCATTGAGCGTCAGTGCGTTGACAGTTGCTGTCATATTAGTGCTGAATGCGTTTCAGAGTAATCTGGTTTTTTTCTTTAGTCCCAGTCAGGTGGCTGCAAAAGAAGCTCCTATCGGAAAAAGTTTCAGAATAGGCGGACTGGTGGAAGAAGGTTCACTCAAACGAGAGGGAGATGGTACCACCCTGAAATTTGCTATAACCGATACGGCTGAAGTCATTCGGGTGGTTTATACAGGAATTCTTCCCGATCTGTTTAAAGAAGGAAAAGGTGTCGTGGCACAGGGAAAAATGGCGGATGATGGTATTTTTTATGCCGATGAAGTGCTTGCCAAACACGATGAGAACTACATGCCGCCCGAAGCTGCTAGCGCACTGGAGCAGGCGGCCAAAGCCCAGAAAACCTCACTTGTGCAGTGAGTTTGTTTATTTCGTAATTAACAAGGGATAACTTTAAACCATGATTCCGGAACTTGGTAACTTTGCCCTCATCCTTGCCATGCTGCTGGCCTTGGTCCAGGGAACACTGCCCATTATTGGCGCGACACGCGGTATACCTTCATGGATCGCTTTGGCACGCCCGGTCACACAGGGACATTTCGTATTTATCGCTATTGCTTTCGGGTGTCTTGCCTATTCGTTCGTAAATAATGATTTCTCTGTATTGAATGTGGCATCCAACTCGAATTCTGATCTTCCTGTGCATTTTCGTTTTGCGGCAACCTGGGGATCTCATGAGGGTTCATTATTGTTGTGGGTAACCATGCTTGCGGGCTGGTCTGTGGCTGTAAGTGTTTTCAGTCGCCAATTGCCGGACGATATGGTAGCTCGTGTCCTGGGTGTACTGGGATTGGTCAGTGCTGGTTTTCTGCTGTTTCTTCTATTTACTTCCAATCCTTTTGACAGGTTATTGCCGGCAGCAGTCGAAGGAAACGATCTCAATCCGCTGCTGCAGGATCCGGGAATGGTTATGCATCCGCCCATGTTGTATATGGGATATGTAGGCTTTTCAGTGGCATTTGCATTTGCAATTGCCGCACTGCTCAATGGTCAGTTAGATGCGGCTTGGGCGAGATGGTCACGCCCATGGACCGTCGTTGCCTGGATTTTTCTGACCATTGGCATTATGGGTGGCAGCTGGTGGGCGTATTATGAATTAGGATGGGGTGGCTGGTGGTTCTGGGATCCGGTTGAAAATGCATCGTTCATGCCATGGCTGGTAGGGACTGCGCTGATACACTCACTGGCTGTGACTGAAAAACGCGGAAGTTTCAAGAGCTGGACGGTGTTACTGGCAATTACTGCCTTTTCACTGAGTCTGTTGGGGACTTTCCTGGTTCGCTCCGGGGTTTTGACTTCCGTACATGCTTTTGCGACAGATCCGGCACGCGGAATATTTATTCTGGTTTATCTCTCGCTGGTCGTGGGGTGCTCACTGACACTGTTTGCATGGCGAGCATCGAAAGTAGGTCTTGGTGGTAATTTTGAAATTGTCTCGCGTGAAACCACTTTGCTTGCCAATAATGTATTGCTGCTAGTGGCTGCAGGCAGTGTATTGCTGGGTACACTTTATCCTCTCCTGATCGATGCGCTGGATCTGGGGAAAATTTCTGTAGGCCCTCCTTACTTTGAGGCTGTTTTTGTGCCTTTGATGGCACCGGCAATTTTTCTGATCGGGTTAGGGCCGATTGCTCGCTGGAAGAAAGCCAGCCTGCCAGCCCTGGCGGTACTACTGAGATGGGCATTCGTTGTGAGTCTGGTAGCGGCAGGAATTATGCCGTTTATCATGGGTGAGTGGAAACCTATGGTCAGTTTTGGATTGCTTCTGGCTTTTTGGGTTATAGCCAGTATATTTGTCAGCATCAGCCATCGACTCCGAAACAGTGGTGAAGGTGGATTGTTTTCCAAACTGGCAAAACAGCCAAGGAGTTATTACGGTATGCACTGTGCACATTTGGGCATTGCAGTGTTCATCATCGGTGTAACGTTGGTCAATGGTTATGAAACCGAGAAAGATGTGCGCATGGAAGTCGGCAGTACCGTGACACTCAAGGAATATATTTTTCAATTTAATGGAACTAAATCAGTTGTTGGCCCTAATTACAATGCATCTCAGGGACAGGTTGAGGTATTCAGGGAAGGTAAAAAAGTAAGTGAGTTACAACCCGAGAAAAGAACTTACACCGCATCAGGTATGCCTATGACCGAGGCGGCAGTTGACATGGGGCTGTTGCGTGATTTGTATGTGGCACTGGGTGAGCCATTGGAAAATGGCGCCTGGATCGTTCGTGTCTATCACAAACCTTTTGTTAACTGGATATGGCTGGGTTGTATATTGATGGCTTTAGGAGGAGCGCTGGCTGCCAGTGATCGACGTTATCGTCTCGCAATTGGCAAGAAATCGAAGAATAAGGCAGCTTCTGAGCCAGTAGTACCCGAAGTTGCAGATGTACCGGCCGGAAATATGGTTACCAATTCAGTTGCTCTCTCGGAGGAAGGTGGTAAGGTATGATGCGATTTCTGCTGCCTCTCGCGGCGTTTGTAGTGCTGGTGATATTTTTGGCAGTGGGTCTGACTCTGAATCCGCGTCAGGTTCCTTCTCCACTGGTGGATAAACCCGCACCGCCTTTCCGTCTGCACCAACTCTACGATACCACTAAGACGCTTTCATCCGAAGAAAATCTCGGAAAAGTATGGATGCTGAATGTCTGGGCATCCTGGTGTGTTGCCTGTCGCGATGAGCACCCTGTACTGGTCGAACTCTCAAAGTTGGGCATTGTCCCTATTTATGGTCTGAATTATAAGGATCAGCGCGATACCGCCATGCAATGGCTCAAACAGTTTGGTAACCCTTATGAAATCAGTATCGTTGATGCGGATGGGAAAGTTGGTATCGATTATGGTGTTTACGGTGTACCGGAGACTTATGTAATTGATAAACAGGGAATCATCAGGTACAAACACATTGGTCCGGTAACAGTCGAATCACTGAAAAATAAGATTCTTCCTTTAATCAATGAATTGAAGGGTTGAGCTGGTCATGATGAAACGATTGATACATACAAAGATTAGTTCGCTGAAGCATTATTTGATGGTACTAATTCTGTCTTTTATGTCTTTGCAGGCCTATGCAGCAACTGAAGCAGTGCCTGTTGCAGAAGATCCTGAACTTGAGAAACGGTTAGTGGATCTGGCAGAAAATCTTCGTTGTCTCGTATGTCAGAATGAATCACTGGCCGCATCTCGTGCGGATTTTGCCAATGACATGAGGCGTGAAATCCGGGAACAGATGCGAATGAATAAAAGTGATGAAGAAATCGTAGAATTTCTGGTTGCCCGTTATGGCGATTTTATACTTTTCAATCCTCCTTTTAAATCAACAACCTGGTTATTATGGTTTGGTCCATTCACCTTATTTCTAGGCGGTGGCGCTGCTCTCATTTTTTATTTGCGGCGTCGTCGTATTCAGATAAATGAAAAGGACTTACCGTTGACTGAAAGTCAGCGTCTTCGGGCTGAGTCTCTTATCAAAGAAATGAACAAGGATCAAAATATATGACCGCATTCTGGGTAGTGGCCGGTATATTCATCGTAGTGGCACTATTGTTCGTAATTCCTGTCTTGCTGAGAAGTAAAAGAAACGAATCCCGGGAACAGATTGAACGCCAGGCTGCGAACATCACTATTTATCGTGATCAGCTTGCAGAACTAGAGCGGGATTTACGCGACGATACCCTTTCCAGAGAACAGTACGACTCCAGTAAACAGGAGTTGCAGAAACGAATGTTGCAGGATGTATCGGAAAATGGTGAATCTGTCACCCATCTGGCTCCAACCAGTCGCCATGGTGTCGTTGCAGGTATCATCGTTACTCTGGTAATTCCACTTGCCGCTATCTATCTCTACCTGGTAATCGGCGATACACGCGGGTTGCTGCCTCAGTCACAACTGGCCAATGCTACCCAGTTTGCTCAGAATGGAGCAGGAGGAGAGGAAGGGCATATCGATATCAATTCAATGGTTGAGAGTCTTGCAGCCCGTCTCAGGGAAAATCCGGAGGATATAGAGGGTTGGGTGATGCTCGGACGTTCTTATGCAATTATGGAGCGCTTTGATGATGCCAGTGCAACCTATGCCAAACTGGTTCAAATGGTTCCGGATAATCCCCAGTTTCTGAGTGATTATGCAGATATGCTGGCCATGATGAATAATGGCAGTTTACTGGGCAAACCTGCTGAAATGATTACCAGAGCGCTTGCTATCGATCCTGATTTTCCCAAGGCACTGGCACTGGCCGGTACCCTTGAATTCGAACGGGATAAATTTGATCAGGCAATTATCTACTGGGAACGTCTGTTGGGCGCCATACCTGCCGATTCGAAACTTTACAAGTCGGTGAGTGATAGTATCGAACAGGCTAAATCTCTGGCGATGAGGGGTAAGGATGAGTCTGCTCTCATACAACTTACTCAGAATTCAAATGTGAGGACTGATGTTACAGAGAAATCACCTGCTGTAGAAAAGCAGGAAACTTCTGCTGGTGTGCCAAGTATCTCAGGTTCGGTAACGCTCGATCCCTCTCTGGCTGACAAAATTTCTCCGAGTGATACGCTCTTCGTTTTTGCAAGAGCCAGTCAGGGACCTAAAATGCCACTGGCAATCTTAAGACTGAATGCCAGAGATATTCCTGTTTCATTTAAGCTTGATGACAACATGGCTATGACTCCTGCGATGAAACTTTCCAGTTTTCCGGAGGTGGTGGTCGGAGCGAGGATCAGCAAAACTGGGCAAGCCATTCCTGCCAGTGGAGATCTGGAAGGCCATAGTGCTCCTGTAAAAATCGGTGATGGAGAGGTTTCCATTACGATTGATCATGTCGTTCCATAAATTTCAACCATTAATAGAATCTGCATTTTTTATGTCTAATGATCTGATTCCGGATTTTGAGTTGGCTTCCACAGGTAACAAGCAATTTCGTCTGTCAGACGTAAAGAGCAGATACCTGGTCATTTTCTTTTACCCTAAAGATGATACGCCTGGCTGTACCAATGAAAGCCAGCAGTTCAGAGATTTATATCCGGAATTTGTGCAGATAGGGTGTGAGATTGTTGGTGTTTCTCGCGATAACCTGAAATCCCACGATAAATTCAGAGAAAAGTACGATTTACCTTATGATTTACTGAGTGATAGTGATGAAACAGTATGCGAGCTGTTTGGTGTCATGAAGATGAAAAACATGTATGGCAAACAGGTACGCGGAATAGAACGCAGCACCTTTGTATTGGATCGGGATGGCAAAGTGTATAAGGCATGGCGAGGTGTCAAAGTTCCAGGACATGCAGAGGAAGTGCTGGCGTTTATCAAATCAGTCTCAGCCTGAAAACGGCTGATTTGTCACTCGGAGCCGGCGAAAAAGCTGGCTTTGTCGTTTTAGGCTAACAAATGCTTGATTGAATCCAGCTCTTGGGTCAGCTCATCATAAGCAGTATCCAGTCTGGTACGAGAGAACGAGTTGATTTCAAGCCCTTGCACAATCTCTCTTCTGCCATTTTTACAAACCACCGGGAATCCATAAATTACGCCTTCCGGTATTTTATAGCTGCCATCAGACAAAATTCCCATTGTGATCCAGTCATCGTCTCTGGTTCCAAAGATCCAGTCACGCATATGATCAATAATGGCGTTTGCTGCGCTGGCTGCGCTGGATAGGCCGCGAGCCTCGATCACCACAGCACCCCGGTTTTGGACAGTAGGAATGAAACTGTTTTCAACCCAGATCTGATCTTTGATGAGATCGATCACTTTCTGATGATCGATTTCTGCATGAGATAAATCAGGAAACTGGGTAGATGAATGGTTACCCCACACGATCATTTTTCTGATATGGCTGACCGGCTGGTTCAGCTTCATGGCAACTTGTGATAGCGCCCGGTTATGATCGAGCCTGAGCATTCCCGAAAAATTTTCCGGCGACAAGTCTGGTGCATTCTTCATGGTAATAAGGGTATTGGTATTAGCAGGATTTCCCACTACCAGAATTTTTGCATCTCGTTTTACCACCTGGTTCAAGGCTCTGCCTTGTTCCCTGAAGATTTCACCGTTGGTTTGCAGTAAATCTTTGCGTTCCATACCTTTACCGCGTGGGCGTGCTCCCACCAGTATTGCGATATCGGCCTGATCAAATGCTATCATCGGATCATGCGTTACGATAATGTCCGTCAGTAACGGAAAAGCACAATCCTGAAGCTCCATGAGAGCCCCATTCAATATCTTTCCGGATTCCGGAATATCGAGGAGCTGAAGAATGACGGGCTGATTGCCACCCAGCATATCTCCGGCGGCAATTCTGAATAATAGGCTGTAGCTGATTTGTCCTGCTGCGCCGGTGACGGCAATACGAATGGGTGAAGACACCAAATCCTGCTCCTTGAGTATTTGATATATTTCCCAGTGGGAAAAGAGATCAGCTGGAAAAAACAGTTAGGAATTATACCGGCAAATCTCAACATCAAGAAAGGTAAGCATCACCCGGGTTGTAACTTTGTTGGTTGAGAGTGAAAAATAATAGAAATGGTTTGAATACAGAAATCACAATACATTTTCTTATATGCTAAACAAATTATTCGGATCAGAACATTATGCATAAATTTGATGTAGTAATCATTGGTGCAGGCAGCGCCGGTTTATCTGCCTTGCGTGAAGTAAAAAAACGCACTGACAATTTCATATTGATCAATGAAGGCCCATGGGGAACTACTTGTGCCCGAGTGGGGTGCATGCCTTCTAAATTATTGATTGAGGCCGCCAATGCTTTTTACCGGCGAATCAGCTTTGATGAATTCGGCATTACGGGTGCAGATCAGTTGGGAGTGGATCATAAACGGGTTCTGCAGCGTGTGCGCAGACTACGGGACGATTTTGTCACCAGTACACTTGGAGCAACCAGGGAATTGGGTGAGCAGGCCATATCAGGTCGTGCTCATATTCTTTCGCCAGATCAGGTGATGGTTAATGGTGAAAAATTGCCTACTCGTAAAATCATCATTGCAACCGGTTCCCGGCCTGTCATACCGGAGCCCTGGCAAAGCCTTGGCAAACGTTTGCTTACGACAGATACCTTGTTTGAGCAGGATACTTTACCGGAACGCATCGCTGTTATCGGTATGGGGCCGGTAGGCCTGGAAATGGCACAAGCGCTATCCAGGCTAGGTGTGCGTGTCACCGGTTTTGGTTCCGGAAGAATGATCGGCGGTATTACTGACCCTCTCATTAATCAGACGGCAGTGACACTGTTATCTGAAGAATTTCCTTTGTATCTCGGAACCAGAGCGGATATTACGATAAATACCGATAGTGACGTGATTACGGTCCATTCGGGTGATATCAGAATCGAGGTCGACAGTGTGCTGGCTGCTTTGGGGAGGCGGCCAAACATCGATGGCATTAATCTGGAAGCATTGGGTGTGCCACTCGATGAAAAAGGTTTGCCATCCGTAAACCCTGACACTTTACAGATTGCCGATCTGCCGGTATTTCTGGCCGGTGATGTCAATCAACGTTCTCCTTTATTGCATGAAGCTGCAGATGATGGACATATTGCCGGCCTGAATGCAACCAGAGAAAAATTGATATGTTTCAAACGGCGCGTGCCACTGGCTATTGTATTTTCTGATCCTAATATCGTCGTGGTTGGAAAATCTTTTCGATCGCTCGAACATGAAGATATCCGGACGGGTGAGGTAGATTTCAGCCGTCAGGGGCGGGCACGTTCGGCCCAATCTAATCGTGGTGTGCTGCGTGTGTATGCTGCTGCAAACAGTGGCCGGCTGCTGGGTGCAGAAATGTGCGCACCGGCTGGAGAACATTTTGCGCACCTGCTGGCACTGGCAATTGATCAGTCCTTGAGTGTATGGGATTTATTGCGATTACCGTTTTATCATCCGGTATTGGAAGAAGGATTGCGTACCGCGTTACGTAACCTGGCTTCGAAACTACCCGCATGCAGCGAATCGGATCTGGCTGTTTGCGGTCCCTTTAATGCCGAAGCGCTTGACTAGAAAGCCATATCCGAGCCTTGATGATGAGCCAAACTAAAGTATGGCTGGCTACAACGAGGCTATAGATTGTTTGTACGGGCTATATTGCGATATGAGCTGCTAAAGGATGATGGGTGGTGGCGAATCAGGGATTTGAACCCCGGACCAACGGATTATGATTCCGCTGCTCTAACCACTGAGCTAATTCGCCATATATCTGAACGACAGAGCGCGTATTCTGCCTTCTGCAGGAAAGGTAGTCAAGACCGTTGCTTTCCATCGACCTTAAAATAATGAGATAAATGCAGTTTGCTGACTTTGGCATTGTTATTTCCCGGTTCGCAATCATGCGGGTTTGATCTGGGTCAGTATCTCAATGTTTTCTTTCATTTACTCTCTCCATGCAGTTTCGTGAAGCAAGTTCATAAACTTCAGAAATGAGAGCATAAATATGAAGATCCAACTAGTTATCGCAGCATCGATGATATTGGCTTTAGCTGCTTGCAAGCCGTCTGTACCCAATTCACCTGATCCATTATCGTATGGAAAAACTATCCAACCATTCCACCAGATTCCGGCTGAGGATCAGGAAGGGGGAGGTAAGCCCAGAGAAAAAGAATAGAAGATCCTGGTTCTTCATGGTGATAACCAAGTTTTGATGATAGAACCGACGCAGGCCGCAAAAAGCAATGTCTGATAGCTGTTGCAGCCTGCGGGGCAGGTTAGATGAGCTGGAAATCGGCGTTTTTACGTTACTTTGAGAATTATTAGCATACTTTTCCGTGGCCTGCTTTAAACAGAAGTTCAATAATATTTTTTCTGCACGATATTCCTGATAGCATGCCGCCATTAAGCTGACAATTCAGATTACAGGCGGCGTGCGCTACATCACTTCTCGCGAACATTCCTTATTTAAAAAGCTGTTTAAGCTGCAACATTCGGCACGCCGGCGTCATGATGAAGGTGTGGCGTTGCTCGATGGCATTCATTTGCTGCAATCCTGCCTGGCATCAGGCAAAACCCCAGTGTTGCTGATTGTCAGTGAGTCCGGCAGCCAGCATCCTGAAATCAGCCAGTTGCTGATTCATACTGATAAAAATCTTCAGAAAACAGACTGTCTGATGTTGAGTGATACGTTATTCAATCAGATATCGCCTGTCAAAACACCGGTTGGCATACTGGCACTCATTGATATTCCTCGACATACGCTATCTACAGATATCACATACCAGAATTCTTTTAGTATCTTACTGGAGGGTATCCAGGATCCCGGTAACCTGGGGTCGATGCTGCGCTCTGCCGCTGCTGCTGGTGTGGAAGATATTTTCCTTTCTTCCGACTGTGCCGATGCCTGGTCACCCAAAACACTGAGAGCAGGCATGGGAGCGCATTTTTCATTGAGAATTCACGAGCATGTCGATCTGATCCAGGTTGCCCGCCAGTTTGCTGGCAATATCGTGGCAACAACACTGTATGATGCCGGCAATCTTTACCGCACAGATCTGCGAGGGGCGGTCATGTTTGTTTTCGGGAATGAAGGGGGCGGGATTTCAGAAGCACTTCTGAAAACCGTACATCAGCGAGTGATGATACCTATGCCGGGGTGTGCCGAGTCACTCAATGTTGCTGCGGCAGCAGCCATCTGTTTATTTGAGAAAGTCCGGCAGGATACCTGTGCTGGTAATTCCCACCAGAACAGCGTGGGCAGTAGATGAAATCTACTTTTTCATGAGCCGGTCATCAGGATTTATTTGAAATTGTTTCCTGATCAGCAGTACTGTTTGCATTCCGAATGGAATGAGGTATATCAGTGACCAAATCGCAGGGATCTGCCAGATATCTGAGAATGCGGATTTTGTCATCCAGAGCATGTTTTTCGTTCTTGAGACTGGCAATGATCAGTTCAATCGGGTCTGCAGCGCCATTCTGTAATTTAACTGTGCGGTAGAAATGAACGAAATTATCCAGTGAAGCAATGCCGGTGCAATCGACAAAAGCATGATAATCGTTCCGGAGATGACCGTGTAAACGCGCCTGACTGATCCACTGTACGAGTTGCTGGTAACTGAAGCCGGTTCGCAGGGCGATATCCAGCGCATTGGCATTAGCCAGATTTTCAATATTGTCGTATCCCTCCCGTTTCAGAAGAATTTCCTGGTTATAGTTGATACCCGGTAAATCTGAGAGGGGTGAGGCAAATTCATGAATCCGGACTAAACCAAGTGCCTTGGTTGCGATATTTTCGAGAAATACCAGACCACGATCGGGAAAATGGCCGATGAAGAAACTCCATACGGGCAGACTTCTGATCAGGATGGCATCGGGTTCTGAAAATTTGTTGGGATCGATCAGCAAATAACTCAGAACCACCGCCAGTAAAGATCCCGTAATCATGCGCACACTGCTGTTGATAAAGATGTTGGGCGTCATATCCAGAGTGAAATAGCTCCGGACCATTAGCCCGATAAAGTAGACATATCCACCCAGGAAGCCGAACTGAAACGCGGTCAGGGTATAGACGAGGACGTTGATATAGTCTCTGTTTCCCACCATGTAAGACTTCATGTATGTGCCAAGTATCAGAAAGTTGACTCCTTTGCTGTAATCGACTCCAGTGGTGTGTGCCAGATCCGGAAGTGCTAACGGGGCCGGTTTCAGCAGCAGGATGATCATGCAGCCTAACATCACCACGAACATCAGGCTCATCATGCTGCCAAGATAACTGCGTATGCTGGAAATCTTGCTCAGATAATTCTGGATATAGTTGCTGTTGGCGGAATAGATCGCGGGCGGAAGTTCCCGTTGCAGGCGGCGTTTCTTTTCCTCGCGCATCGAGCTGGTATAACAAAGTGTGATCAATGGAATAATCTCAACAGCGAAAACCAGCAATACCAGGTTATATTGAAAAAATATGGGATCGAACCATGACGCGATCTGCATGTAGAGCGAGGTATTTACCATATCTTCCGGCAAGTGGGGTGGCTGATTGCTGGCATAGAATAAAAACAGTACCATGCCGATGAAAAGCACATTTGCCGCAATGAACAAGCTTGGGTAAAAGTAAAAGACAAAGTTTCTTCCAGATTTCTCGCCAGACATTTTTATCCTCCCAAGCTTGAGAATGGTTAAACAACTATGGGTGATCTTCAGTAAGCTCTCGCACCAGATTGAGATAAAACTGAAGATGGTTGAACGGTCGTGCCTTGCGTGCATCCGGCCAGGCGAAGCTCCAGCCGGTCAGTTCAAAATGGTCTGCCTGCAATACGTCTCTGAATTCTCCCCATTGTGCCGATGCTACAGGCACCATCCCGTCATTATCGCCATTGTTTGCAGCAATCCTGTTTCCCCAGGAACGCAGAATGAACGACATGTCAACAGGGTAGCGCATACTCGCATACGAGCAGTATCTGACATTCTCCCTATTACTGATTTCCATGTTGAACCGGGCGCATGATTCAGGGGTTAAATCGTTGACGGCGGGTGTGGAGATGGAGTGCATCAAGCGAAAGCACATATCTGATCCTTCGATAGTCCATTTTGCTAAAGGTGATCCATGATGAGGCGTGGCAACCGTGGTCAAGCTCCGTACCCGGTGCATCGGATCCAGATGGTGGATCAAATATCGGCAGTCCAGCCCCCCCATACTGTGCGCGATCAGATCGATACGATCTGCGCTGATATGAGCTAAGAAATTTGCCAGGACACGTGCGCGATCTTCGATATATCCGGTAGCAGGTAATTCTGGAAAGAAAACCTGCCGGGTACTGTTCCTCAAACTGGAACGCAGATTCCGGAAATAATGCACCCTTTTTCCGAAAATGGAAAAAGATGAAAATCCCAGCAATCCATGAACAAAAATAATAGCCCCGTTGTTTGAGTCACTCATTACATCTCCATATGAGAAACAGGTTCCCTGTTATGACAAACCACTCGTCATCATTATTATGGGATACCGACCAGAGCAGTATCTGTGGTTCTTCAGATCGATTTGATGAATACTTTGGAACGCCGCTGGTAGTTGTAAAAATTCTGTTTCAGTCGAGGAAGCTGGTCAGGGGTGGTCTCCGAAAAGCCGCGTTCTACGAACCAGTGAGTGGTACGGGTAGTGAGTGCGAACAGGCGGCGGTAGCCTTGTTCCCTGGCCTGATCTTCAAGGTGATTGATCAGTATCCGGCCGATACCTGCCTTGCGATATTCGGGGTGTACTGCGAGACAGGCCAGCTCACATGCCTTGTCATCCGGGAAAGGATAGAGTGCCGCACAAGCAATGATCATATTGTCGTGCTCGATTACTGTAAAACGCTTGATTTCCATTTCCAGCAATTCCCGATTGCGCCGTACCAGGATACCTGCATTCTCCAAGGGTTCAATCAATTGGAGAATGGCACCAATATCTTCGATTTCAGCCTGGCGGATGATTTGCAACGGATCACGTGTGATCATGCTGCCAATACCGCTATGAGTGAACAGTTCGAGCAGCAGTGCGCCATCGATATGGCGACTGATCAGATGAACGCGCTTCACTCCTTTTTCACAGGCATGTAACGCCCATGGCAGGTAGAGCCGGGTATCCTCATCCGGCTGATCTGTTTCCGTTTCCATTGCTGCAAGTAGTGTTTTACCCTGCCTGACAGTGAGCTCCGGCAGTAATACGGTACCTGATTCAGTTTGCTGCCGGATTCCCGGCGTATCCACCAGAAAAATTAATTTATCGGCCTGGAGAGCGGCAGCTACTTCAGCGGCAATATTCTCCAGCGTCAGGTTGAAAATTTCCCCTGTCGGTGAATAGCCCAGAGGAGAGAGCAGCACTACCGTTCCTTGTTCGAGTTGATCAAGTACCGCCGTGGTATTGATACGACGTACTTCTCCCGTGTATTGCAGATCCACGCCTTCCAGCACACCGATTGGCCGGGCGGTTACGAAGTTACCGCTGGCTACTCGTATGGCGGCATTGGCCATAGGTGTGTTGGGTAAGCCCATCGATAATAAGGCTTCGATCTCGACCCGCACTTTGCCGACAGCTTCTTTCACACATTGCAGGGTCGCAGCGTCCGTAACGCGCATGCCCTGTACATAGCTCATTTCCTGCTGATTTGCCCGAAGTCGGGATTCAATTTGCGGGCGTGCACCATGTACGAGCACCAGCTGGATGCCGAGGCTGGCAAGCAGATTGAAGTCCTGCACCAGCTCAACGAATTTTCCATTCTCGACGACTTCACCTCCGAAAGCGATGACGAAGATTTTTCCATGGCTGGCATGGATATGGGGGGTGACGGAACGAAACCAGGTGACAAATTCGGTATCCGATTTCATGGCTGATCAAAATGGAAAGTTATCAATAATCCCCCCAGAGCGTCTGAGCGGCGGCGATAGCAGCCAGTGCTGCGCTTTCGGTGCGCAGAATGCGGCTGCCCAGGCGAACGGGTATAAATCCGGTGAGGTGGGCGGCATTGGTTTCTTCTCCAGTGAATCCCCCTTCCGGGCCTGTCAGTAAGGTCATGAATTCTCCAGTTTGGGGAGAAGATAATTCGGCTAAGCGCTGGTGGGCAGCAGGTGAGAGCATGATATCGTGCCCGGCTGGATTGCTGTTTTTGTGTTTCCATGCCAGTTTCTGTTCCAGCCAGTGTGACAGGGGCATGAGCGGCAAAAGTTGAGGGGTTCTGTTTCTTCCACATTGCTCGCAAGCAGCAATAATGATTCTCTGCCAGTGCTGTTCACGTTTATCGGCACGTTCTCCGGTGAGCCGAACGAGGGTACGGCGGGTTGTCAGAGGCTGTATACGGGCTACACCTTGTTCAACCGCCTTCTGAATGATCCAATCCATTTTTTCGTTGATGCAAACGGCTTGCGCGAGCTCGATCATCAGTGGAGATTCGCGCTCGATCGGCAGATGGCGTTCGATTCTGACCTGACAGCCTGATTTGCTGATTTGTTCGAGTCGGCCGGAGAACTCGCCACCGGTTCCATCGAACAATGTGACAGAATCTCCCGGTTTCAATCGGAGCACTTGAACTGCATGATGGCTGGTATCGCTGTTCAGCGTAATCCGTTCGGCATCGCGGATCGGGAGAGTATGGAAAAAGCGTGCTGTCATGTAGGAACGGTTAAATGGTCGGGGTGCAAAAGGAACAGAAATATTTCTATGATAGTATAGGTAAAAACCAAGTCGATTAATGGAAAAGGAGTAGTCGGATGGCGAGTCTGGAAACACCGGTTTGTAATTTTGGCTGGAAGGCGGTGGATTTCGATCTTCCTGGAGTGGATGGCAAGCGTTACAACCTGGCATCGGTAGCAGGTGAAAATGGATTGCTGATCATGTTCATATGTAACCATTGTCCTTATGTGAAAGCCATTCGCGACCGGATCATCCGCGATACCAGAGAGCTTGCTGAACACGGCATCGGTACAATTGCCATCATGTCCAACGACCCGGCGGATTATCCGGAAGATTCATTCGAAAATATGGCTAAAGTAGCCCGGGAATATGCCTATCCGTTCCCCTATGTTCAGGATGAAACCCAGGAAATCGCCAAGGCATACGGAGCTGTTTGTACGCCTGACTTCTTTGGTTTCAATAACCGCCTGGAGTTGCAGTATCGAGGCCGGATGGATGCTTCCCGTAAGGAAGCAGCTCCCGCTGATGCCCGCCGGGAGTTGTTTGAAGCCATGGTTCAGGTAGCCCGAACGGGATGCGGGCCCGAGGATCAGATTCCGAGTATCGGTTGTTCGATCAAGTGGCGGGAAGATTGAGCGTGCTGGAACGTGTCATCAAGGCGGTGAGGGAAGTTGCGCGTGATGAGATCATGTCGCGTTATCTGCAGGTGGAACGTATTTATAAAGCAGACGGTAGTTTTTATACAGAAGCAGATCTGGCTGCTCAGGTAAGTCTGCTGGAGCGGCTGCATGAAATTGCGCCTGTTGCGATGATCGGTGAAGAAATGTCGGAATCAGAGCAGCTGGCACAATGGGAGGCAGGTCAGGATGGATTGTGGAGTATCGATCCGATTGATGGAACTTCCAATTTTCTGAACGGATTGCCTTATTTTGCAGTTTCGGTGGCGCTGATGCGGGGTGGCAGAAGTATGCTGGGCGTGGTCTACAATCCGGCAACGGATGAAATGTTTTACGCTGAGCAGGGGAAAGGGGCTTTTCTCAACGGTAAGGCGCTCCCTTTCTCCAAACGGAAAATTCCATTGAACAAAGCGATAGCCAATGTCGATTTCAAGCGACTGGATCGCGGGCTAGCGGTGGAAATCGTTTCCAGGCCCCCTTATTCCTCGCAGCGTAACTATGGTACCTGCACGCTGGAATGGTGTTATACCGCTGCGGGATATTTTGATCTGTATCTGCATGGTGGTCAGAAGCCGTGGGATTATGCCGCCGGCTGTCTGATTCTCGAAGAAGCCGGGGGGCATCGCTGTACACTGAGAGAGGATGATTACTGGTCCGGCAATCCTTGGCGCCGTTCAGTCATTGGTGCGCTTGATGGAGATTTGTTTGTATTATGGCGTGACTGGATCAGATCACGTGTGTCGGACATCGACAATCTACGTTGATGGGCTTGTTGAGAGGTTTCTCAGGAAACCCGCAGCAGATCAGTTTCAAGAAATACAGCAGCATGTCTTGTCTATCTGCGGTAATCGTACCCGGTTGATGGCATGCGGGCAGGTAATTCCAATTCCAAATCAAAAATGACACGAAGGCGAGCCGCAGACAGTATGAATAATACGGCAAGGCAAAGCCGACAAAGTGTAGTAGTTGAGATCTGGTCTGACAGTTACCCGATTTGACGAGTGCCTGTTAGATCAGATTCAGTTATTCAATTCGGTAATTTTATCGTCCCATATCTCCTTTGCGTCAATTAAAGTTTGCATCGGGGTGCGTCCACAGCGCATTTTTCCCTGGTGAGTCCGCACACTATTGTAGTACGCCATCCAATCATCCAGATCGTGTTGTAACTCTTCAATGGACTGGTAAATCTTGCGCGGGAATGCCACCTGGTAGAACTCCTGCAAGATGGTTTTGTGAAAGCGTTCGCAAATACCGTTGGTCTGCGGATGATTGGCTTTCGTTTTGGAATGTTCGATGTCATTGAGTGCCAGATAAAGCTGGTAATC
>Ga0206106_100260_pt1 | contig 67787 bp, 75 predicted proteins | sample 1B1ome_FD_148677 | JGI IMG/M metagenome (GOLD analysis project Ga0206106, IMG submission 148677) | Enriched microbial communities from leaf-cutter ant dump, University of Wisconsin, Madison, United States - 1B110A | ecosystem: Environmental > Terrestrial > Nest > Insects nest > Nest dump | place... | reverse complement strand
GCTAATCAAATCTTTGAAACACTCAAAGACATCTCTGACGCAATTGCTCATATAGTACAAAAAATCACCCCGGAATGCATAGCATCCATAACAGGATGGGCAGTATATAAAAATAATGTCATTTAGACGATAAATTGGTATAACACACTTTATTTTTGCCCATATTTTAGTGTGGATTTGCTATTTTGGGATTTTTATTTTATTTAAATATTCAGAAATATATTCTATTAACCAAAGAATTACCGATTCTCTGAATGAATCAACAGACATGGTTCAATTTAGCCTTATCGGAGGTATATGGATTTTCCCGGGATTTGCTCTGCTAAGCTATTTCCTGAAAAGGAAGCTTTTGCCCTCAAAATCTTGAATTATTAACGGCCCGCTATTGCTTCGCAGTTTGTCCCGACTTTTCAGGAAATTTACTGCCGGGTTAATCGCCGGAATACTTCTTCCAGAGATTCCCCTGCCGTTTGCATCTGAATAATGGCCACGTCGGAAGATACTGCCCAGGTCATCAATTCCTTCCGTAAGGCATCGGGTTGTGTTGATTCTAAGAGCCAGTGCCCTTCCTGTGTTTGCTGAAGTCCGGATATGTGTTTTAATGCGGCAAGTTGTTCCCGGTTTACTGTTTTATCGAACTGTACCTGCAGTACGGTAACCGTATTATTTTCGATATTTTTTAAATGTTCGATACGATCATCCGCCACAATTTTCCCATTATTAATAATAACGGCCCGGCTGCACATAGCTTGCACTTCCTGCATGATATGGGTGGAAAGCAATACCGTTTTTTCTTTACCGATTTCCAGGATGAGTTTGCGGATATCCGAAAGCTGATTAGGATCTAAGCCGCTGGTAGGCTCGTCTAAGATTAATACTTCCGGATCATGAATCATGGCCTGCGCCAATCCTACTCTTTGTTTGTAACCTTTGGATAAGGCGCCGATCTTCTTTTTCACTTCCTTAGTCAGACCGGTCATGGCTATCACATCATCCACGCGGCTTTTGGCTTTGTTGCCTAACCGGTGAATGCCTGCAGCAAAAAGTAAAAATTCCTTGACGTACATATCATAATACAGCGGGTTATTTTCCGGCATATAGCCTATGCGTCTCCGCACCTCCATGGGATGCTCCGTAACCTCGAAGCCGCAGATATGAGCAGAGCCTGATGCCGGCAGAAGATAGGTTGTCAGCATCTTCATGGTAGTGGATTTGCCGGCGCCGTTTGGCCCCAGGAAACCGGTAACCGTTCCTTTTGCTGCTTCAAAAGATATGTTGTTGACCGCAATTTGCGTATCAAATATTTTCGTGAGATTTTTTACGGAGATGGACAATCTTGTTTATTTTTAATGGAAAATAATACATACCGGACAGGTAAAATTCACCGGGGGAATTCCCGAAGATTTATTGAATATCGTTGAAATTACCCAAACTCAGGTCGCCGGTTTCAAAACCCCGCCGAAACCAGTACATTCGTTGTTGGGAAGTGCCGTGAGTGAAGGCATCGGGCACTACATAACCCTGAGCTTCTTTTTGCAGTTTATCATCACCGATGGCATTGGCGGCACGAAGAGCGGATTCCAGGTCGCCGGGCTCTAATATCCTGCGCATCTCGTTGGCATGATAAGCCCATACGCCTGCCAGGAAATCAGCCTGTAGCTCCATCTTTACCGATAGTTTATTATATTCTTTTTCGCTTAATCTGCTTCGCATACTTTGTACTTTATCCGAAATGCCCAGCAGATTCTGAACATGATGACCCACTTCATGCGCTACCACATAGGCAACTGCAAAATTGCCCGGTGCATGAAAACGATCCCGGAGTTCATCACAGAAAGAGAGGTCTATATAAACTTTATGGTCTAACGGGCAATAGAAAGGACCCATTGCGGAAGAAGCGCCGCCACAGCCGCTTTGAGTGGACTGGTCAAACATGACTAAGCGCGGTGCCTGATAGGAGGCACTCATATCCTCACTGAAAATTTTCCCCCATACATCTTCCGTGCTGGCCAGCACCACACTAACAAATTCCGCAGTTTCATCATCGGCACGGGGGCCGCGTTCGCCTGCCGTTGTGGTTTGTTCTATACCATCTGTTGGTATAACATCCATCAGCCCGGTTAAATCTCTGCCGGTAAACAGGCTGATCAATAAAACAATGATGCCGATGAAGCCGCCGCCAACAGCAAATTTACCGCCACCCGACATTCCCCGGCGGTCTTCAATATTGGAACTTTGTCTTTCCCCCGACCAACGCATAAATAATGGGATTTTGTTATAAAATAAGTAATTCCTTTCCCTGCAAAAGTAAAAGAAATATTTCAGTGCCGATTGAAGCAGGAAAACTTGTTACTCCATTTTTATTCAGTTATTTTTACCCAATTTTTAAAGCGTATGGCACAATTACAATTGCAGCGGCCGGTGGCATTTTTCGACCTGGAAACAACAGGAGTGGATCCTGCCAAAGACCGGATTGTAGAAATCGCAGTCGTTAAAGTACATCCCGGTGGCAACAGGGAAAGCTGGGTGAAACGGATCAACCCGGAAATGCCCATTCCGCCTGAATCTACCGCGATACACGGCATTACAGACGAAGATGTGAAAAATGCACCCACTTTTAAACAGATCGCACATGAACTGAAAAACTTCATGACCAACTGTGATTTGGGGGGCTATAATTCCAATAAATTTGATATACCCGCTTTGGTGGAAGAATTTTTACGTGCAGACATACCGGTTGATTTTAAAGACCGTAAACTGATTGATGTACAACAAATTTTTTATAAAAAAGAAGCACGAACACTAAGTGCAGCTTATACCTTTTACTGCAATAAGGAACTGATCAATGCGCATAGCGCTGAAGCTGATGTGCTGGCCACAATTGATGTATTGGAAGCGCAGTTAGACCGGTACAGTGATCTTAACAACGATATAAAATCATTACACGATTTTACAGGTGGAGATGATTTTGTGGATTATGCACGGCGTATTATTTTGAAAGACGGAGCGCCTGTTTTTAATTTTGGTAAATATAAAGGACAAAAAGTAGCAGAGGTATTTCGTAAAGAACCGCAATATTACGACTGGATGATGCAGGCTGATTTTCCCCGACATACCAAACAGGTGATCTCCGATATTCTGAATAAAATGCTGCTTCAGAAAAACAATATGTGATACATGAAGCACCATTCATCCCTGGTTAAAGAAAGACGAATTTCATTGGACAAAATAGTTATCATACCTACTTACAACGAAAAAGAAAATGTTGAGCATATCATCCGGGCTGTGATGGCACAGGACGGACTATATCATATCCTGATTGTGGATGATGGTTCTCCCGATGGTACGGCATCTATCGTAAAGTCTTTACAGCATGAATTCCCGGATCGTTTGTTTTTAAGTGAACGAAGCGGGAAATTAGGTTTGGGTACGGCATATATTCATGGCTTTAAATGGGCCTTGCAAAGAACGTATGACTATATCTTCGAAATGGACGCTGATTTTTCCCACAACCCCGATGATCTGAACCGCTTACTACAAGCCTGTAAGGAAGGCGCCGATCTGGCTATCGGTTCGCGCTATGTGAAGGGAGGAAAGGTGGCCAACTGGCCCTTTAGCCGTATTTTTATCTCTTACGGCGCCTCGCTTTATACCCGGCTGATCACTTGGATGCCGGTTATGGATTGTACCGCAGGCTTTATATGCTATAAACGAAAAGTATTACAAACCATTGATCTGGATGCCATACGCTTTATTGGCTATGCTTTCCAGATTGAAATGAAATACCGGGTTTGGAAAAACAAGTTTAAACTTAAAGAAGTGCCCATTACTTTTATTGACCGTAAGGCGGGTGTGTCCAAAATGACCAAAGGCATTATCCGGGAAGCCATGACCGGTGTTTGGAAGATGAAATTTTTTGTATGATATCCGGGATTTGTTTTTTGCCTGATGTGTGTAATGTAAAATATGCTGTGGCGTAATGGAACAATCCGGCAGGCTTATGTTGATTTACCTGTAGCGCTATTCTTTTCAATCATCTTTTCTAATTTCTCCATCATTTCATCTTTCTCTTTCAACATACGTTCGTACAGGTTGATTTTTTCTTCATGAAGCTGTATCAGTTTTTCGAGCGGATTGAAGGTAGGATAGTAATTGAACAGAGCGTTTCCGCTGGCATGATCATGATTGTTCACGGTATTGGCAATTATGGTGATGGCATTTTCCTCATCAAAACTCCTTATGGCTACTTCCGGTACTTTTAAAGCTTTGGATACCCGGTAAAGTACTTCCGGCTCCAATACTTCTTTTTGTTCCAATAATGATATCTTCTTTTGATTCCAGTCGTCGCCCATTTCAAAGGCCAAAGCCTCCTGTTTAATGCCCAGCATTTCCCGGAAGCGCTTCACATTCCTGCCTTCATGTTTCTTGTTTTCCATATTAAGCATGTATATAAATTGCCGGCTTCAAATTTAAAGTATTTTCGGATAATCTGCGGAACGGAATAATTTATCCCGTAAAATATCCACCTGAATGGCTAAAATATCCTTTTGCAAACTTGAATATCCCATCGGACATATCTTTTTTTGCCATTGTAATCCGGAGAGACACACCAACCGGAATATTTGTTTACCTATCAAATACATAAATTATGAAAACACGTCATGCTATCAACCATTTTCCCGGAAGGGAGCAACGTGCATTGTTCCAAATCAAAAATGCTATTGTATCCCGTTATCACCCTTTGCTTATTTATTATGTCAGCAGCAGTAATGCGCTCCATGCCTCCAGGAGTTGTTTCCAGAATTTCAAAAACCACCAGCGCTGGTTTTTCAATTGCGATTTGCTTATTATCATGCCTGATGGCACGGAACTGCCCGATCATGCTGCACGGGAACTCGAAAGTATCAGCAAGGAATACAGCCGCATCCGGCTTATTGTCCATCCCATGAGTTATGTGATACAACAGATGCAGGCGTATTCGCTCTTTTTTCAGTGGATACGACACCGAGGTATTATTTTATTTGAACGGGATGATGCCGGTAAAAGATTACCCGAACCTGTAGAAAATATGAAGCAATACCGGCAGCAGGCCGATCAGTTTTTTAAAAATTATCCGGATTATCGTCCATATACCCAAACCCGCTTATCACCTCTTCCAGGGATAGATAGTTCCGTTAAAGATAATGTGATCAATGGCAAAACCGGCAATGCGGAACAGCTTACTCAAAATATGATCCGGTTTTTAGATCATCACGACCCCGGGGAAATCCGTGCTTATATCCGAACGGTTTTATTGGGCTACCTGCAGGCTGTTGACGGAAATTTTCCTCCTGATTTTGATGAAGTGCTTTTGGGTATGAAAAGCCTCGCCGATATATTTGATCAGCATAAACAGGAGTTTAACCCAACGGGTATCCGATGACGGTATTTTTAATTTTTTATAAAATGAATGGAGGTTCACGCTCAGGCTATACAGCCCGTTGCTAAATCCAAAATCAATAATCCATAATTCATAATTCATAATTCATAATCCATAATCCAAAATACCCCTGCAAGGTTGGGACTATGGGGCAAAATATACCAACATGAAGGGAAAACAAGTCCGTTCAGCGTCTGTCTGTACGGGCTTGTTTGTTGTTCAGTTCATTCAGTCTTTTTCCCTGGTGATTTAAAAAACGGTAATGCTTCGGTTCGCCGAGCATTTGCCTGCTATAAATACTGTTATGTCCCGAAAGCAGGTAAGCCACCACGCAGGCAATGGAGGCATACACACCGCATGTGCTGCCAAACAGTTCCATAGCCATAATGCTACAGGCAACAGGCGTATTGGTAGCTCCCGCAAAAACTGCAACAAAGCCCATGCCGGCTAATATGCCTGTGGGCATCGGAAGGAAATAACTTAACGCATTGCCCAATGTGGCGCCGATGAAAAACAGTGGTGTTACCTCGCCTCCTTTAAAGCCTGCCGAGAGTGTTATTATGGTAAAAAGCATTTTCAGGGCAAAATCGCCGGGCGGCAAAAGGCTGTCGAATGCCTGTACAATTGTCGGGATGCCCAGGCCAATGTATTTTGTAGTGCCTAAAGCCAAAACGGCCAATGCCACAATGATACCGCCCACTACGGGTCTTAACGGCGGATAAGTAATTTTTGCCCGGAATATTGCAGTGGTTTTATGGATGATTTTGCTGAATGATGCGGCACATAACCCGAAAAAAATACCCGCAATAATGGCATAGATAATGTTTAGAAAAGAAAGTTCAGGAATAAAGCTGATGGTATAAATCGTATGATGCGTCTGCCAGAGCTTAGTAACCAGGTCGGCAATTATTGCGGCAGCAAATGCCGGAAAGATGGCATCATACCGTATCCGCCCGATCAGAAAAACCTCTAATCCGAAGAGGGCGCCCGCCAGCGGTGTGCCGAAAACCGATCCGAAGCCGGCGGAAACCGCCGAAATGATTAAGATTTTCCGCTCCCTTTCCCGCAGCCGAAATGGCTTGCTGAACTGATCGGCAATGGCGCCCGCCATTTGTATGGCTGTGCCTTCCCGTCCTGCCGAGCCGCCGAAAAAATGCGTGGCTATTGTCCCGATATACACAAAGGGCGCCATCCGGAAAGGAATGATTTTTTTAGGATCGTGAATGGTATCAATAAGCAGGTTGTTGCCCGGTTCAATACCTTTGCCTGAATAATGGTAGAGCAGGCCGATAAGAAAACCGCCAACAGGTAGTAAGGCTATAAGCCACAGATGGCTTTCCCGGTATGCGGTAGTCCAGTCCAAAGATTGTAAAAAGCCTGCTGAAGCGCTGCCCACACCTACGCCCACACAAAGGCTGATCAGCGTCCATTTTACGATATAAGGCAGGGCAGGATATAACCGAAAACCTGCACGAAGCTGTTGTGTGATTTTTTTGCCGAAAGACTTTTTTGTCCGCATAGTAGCCTGATTAAATGGTGTACACTTAATTTTAATCAGGCGTCATCAGCTTTTTAAGGCGGTTGTTCCAGGAAGACACCATTTCCTGCGGGAGCAAATATAGTGTGTTTTATACATTTTATCAATAATGATTATGGCGGCTGCATGCCGGGCGTATGAAAAAAGAATTCGTGGTAAAAAATATATTTCCTTAACCACTAAAGACACGAATTACACGAAAGACACGAATTACACGAAAAATAGTAAAAAAATTTTCGTGCTTTTTGTGCCTTTCGTGGATAAAAAAACTTTCGTGGCAAGAAGATATTAAAAATCCCGAAGCCTTTACCAACTCCGGGAAATTTATTTTCTTCTTTTGTCATTCCGGTATTATTCAACCGGGTAATAAATTCATCGCGCTGCAATAATGCTGCAAAAATCCTTTGCTTTGAGCGATGCGCCGCCGATCAGGCCACCATCCACATCGGGACAGGCAAACAGTGCTTCGGCATTGGCAGGATTGCAACTGCCGCCATATAAAATGCTGAGCTGGTCAGCGGTTGTTGCATCGTAATAACCGGTAACTACCGAACGTATAAAGGCATGCATATCCTGCGCCTGCTCTGTAGTAGCCGTCCTTCCCGTTCCGATAGCCCATATCGGTTCATAAGCGATGATGACATTCTGAAAAGCATCTTCGGAAAGATGAAACAGCCCCTCCTGTATCTGATTTTTTACATAATCGTTTTGTTGCTCCTGATCCCGGGTTTCAAGCGGCTCGCCTACACAAAAAATAACCTGCATACCTTCAGCAAGTACGGCATCCGCTTTTTTGGCCAGCAGTTGATTGCTTTCATTAAAATACTGCCGGCGCTCACTATGGCCGATGATGACATGGCTCACATCCAAACTTTTGAGCATTCCCGCAGCAATTTCTCCCGTATAAGCTCCTGATTTTTCCTGGTGACAATTCTGGGCAGCCAGGAAAAATCCGGCACGGTCTTTCAACTGGCTTGCTGCCAGCGCCAATTGCGTAAAAGGCGGCGCAATAATAACCTGAACATCTGCTCCCGGCTCTGCACTACAGGATAAAATATCCTGGATCAGTTGTTTTCCTTCAAACAGGTTTTGGTTCATTTTCCAGTTGCCGGCTACAATTTTTTTTCTTGACATAATAAAGATTTGAATTAATAAATTATAAAATAATATAGTGTGAAGTCAAAATGCAAAATGCAAAAATAAAAATAGCAGGTGATTTGAAATCAATTACAATTCAACCTCTCTCATGCAGATGTTCTCTGACTTTTGGTATGGTCAAACACATATTGCATCATGGATATTTCCGCATCGGAAAGGGATCTTCCCCTGCGCGACATCATCCGGTTGGCGGTATCAACAGCTTTTTCCAATTGGTAGGTGGTCAGCTCCTGCGCATCGCCCCAGGAAAAGGAAGGGATGAATTTTTGCTGAAACCCGCCACCGTATATATTGCAGCTCACGCCCACCACTGTGGCAGTATTGAACATAGTGTTGATGCCGCATTTGGAATGATCGCCCATCATCAGGCCGCAAAATTGCAGCCCGGTTTTAACCGGTTTGCGCTCCTGTTCATTCCATATACTGATCTCGGCATAATTGTTTTTGAGATTGGAGCTGTTGGTATCTGCACCCAGATTGCACCATTCGCCGATCACGGCATTGCCGATAAAACCATCATGTCCTTTGTTGCTGTTGCCAAAAAATACGCTGTTGCCTACCTCACCGCCAACTTTACATCCCGGCCCAATCGTAGTCCCGCCGTATATCTTTGCACCCATTTTTAATGTGGCATGTTCACATAAAGCCAAAGCGCCCCGGATCAATACGCCTTCCATAATTTCGGCATCTTTTCCGATATACACCGGCCCGGATTGGGCATTGATGATGCAGGGAGCAAGCTGTGCGCCCTTTTCCATGAAAATACGCTCAGGTGCTATAGCTGTAACATGCGGAGGTAAAGGAGCGCTTTCGCGATTTTGGGTAATCATGGAAAAATCTGCTGTTATGGCTGCTTCATTACAGGAAAAAATATCCCAGATATGCTGCAGGCTTTTCACCGGTTTATCAAAAGTAACTTGCTGCGCGTTTTCGGGAATATTATTGAAAAAATTATAATCTTCTATAAAACGATCACTGTGAAAGGCAATGAGCATATTGCCGGAAAGCAATACGGAGTTGGGTGAAAGCGCTTTTACGGCTTCTGCCAATGCTGTAGTGCCTAATACGGCGCCGTTCACATACAGAAAGGTATCGGCGCTGCGGCGCACTGCATAAACCGGTTGTAAATAAGCTGCCGTTAATGTATCTGAAGATAATGCCAACAGTTGTTCCCAGCGTTCGCGCTGAGTCAATATGCCGCAGCGGATGTCGGCAATGGCACGGGTATGGGTAAAGGGCAATAACTGAAAACGGGCAGCCGTATCGAATAAAACCAATTGCATAAAAATCAGGGGTTTGATTTGTCGCCGCGAATTTCGGCTTTTTATCGCATATAAAAACTGACGGGGTAAATAAGGCGTACTTCATTTTTCTGCCGGTCAGTAGGGATGCCAACCGGAGCCATCATTTTCAAAGGGGTTGATCATTTTCAACCCAGCTATATTTTTGAAATCGCTAGTATTGCGAGTAATCAATTCAAGATTGTAAACAAAAGCCGTTGCTGCTATGATGGCATCAGGCAGTTTTATTTTGTAAGCTTTGCGCAGCTTGGCTGTTTTTAGTTTTATGTTTTGTTCCAATTCAATCACAACAGAATCTCTGATAAAGTTGTGCAAAACTTCCTCATCATTTTTCGTTGCCGTTTTCCAACAAAGCAATTCTATTTCGGTAATCGCTGAAATGGCAGGAACATCCGATTGTAAAATACCATCCATCAATTTTTCAGCATTTGGCGGAAACAGTTGCTGTAAATAATAAATAGCAATATTCGTATCCCAAAGATATTTTAACGCCATTCGCTGCGGAGTGTTTTCAGTTGGTTTTCAATATCCGAAACGGACTGTTTGCTCATGGAGCCTTTGTATTTTGCAGCAAATTTTTCAACAGTCTGCGGCGATTTTTGCCTGCGAACCCTGATAAGTTGCAACAGTTCTAAGTCTTTTATTAATTTCAGCGCCTTATTGTTGATGATGTCGATAGTTATCGTTTGCATAAGATTATCGTTTATGTACCAAAGGTAATATAAAAAGCGAACATGATTTACAAGCCCTGCGGGATGCTACGAAGCTTGTCCCGAAATGCGGATAACATTGAAATGTATCTGTAAATTTGTATTCGGATTAATAACAAAAGTATAAACTTTTTTCAGGACGACACAATTCGCCGTGGTCGGTGTCCTCACCGACCACATATCATATATCCGACAATGTGAAAAGTTGAAATGTACCTGATAAACATACCTTTGACAGCCTGTAAATCAGTCTCATTCCTCTAATAAATCCGGGCGCCGTTGACGGGTGCGCAACAGCGATTGTTCATAACGCCAGTCGGCAATTAACTGATGGTTGCCGCTAAGCAGCGGTTGAGGAACCGGCCAGTTACGAAAGATTTCCGGCCTGGTATAAACGGGCGGCGCCAGCAGGTTGTCCTGAAAAGAATCGCTCAGGGCGGAAGTTTCATCGTTTAATACGCCCGGTATTAAGCGGCCAACCGCATCAGTGAGTACGGCAGCGGCCAATTCACCGCCACTGATGACATAATCACCGATAGAGATTTCCATAGTTACAAAATGTTCCCGGATACGTTCGTCAATACCTTTGTAATGGCCGCAGATAATCAGCAGGTTCTCTTTTAAAGAAAGCCGGTTTGCCGTTTTTTGATTGAAAACGGCTCCGTCCGGGCTCATGTAAATGATTTCATCATAGCTTCGTTCCTTTTGCAGCGATTCGATGCAGTTGGCTAGGGGTTCCGGCATCAGTACCATTCCTGCTCCGCCGCCGAAGGGGTAATCGTCCACCTGTGCCTGGCGGTATGTGGTATAATCCCTAAGGTTATGCACCTGCACTTCCAACAAACCTCTCTGCCCGGCTCGTTTCAGGATGCTGTGGGAAAAAGGGCTTTCCAGCAATTGCGGTACAACCGATATGATGTCAATTCTCATGAGTGCTGCTGATTCAAAATTCAATCCCGAATAATTACCGGCTATAGTTCGGCGACTCCTTGGTAATGACAATATCATGCGGATGGCTTTCCGTCATGCTGGCTGCCGTGATACGTATAAACTGGGCATCATTTTGAAGCGTTTTGATGTCTTTTGCTCCGCAATAGCCCATGCCGGCACGCAATCCGCCGACAAACTGCTGCACAACCTCACTCAGTGTCCCTTTATAGGGAACGCGGCCTACAATGCCTTCCGGAACTAATTTCTTAATATCATCTTCTGCATCCTGGAAATAGCGGTCTTTAGAACCTTCCTGCATAGCATCCAAGGAGCCCATGCCCCGGTAGGATTTGAATTTTCTACCTTCATATATAATGGTATCGCCAGGGCTTTCCTCGGTTCCGGCAAAGATGGATCCGGCCATAATGCAACTGGCGCCGGCCACTAAGGCCTTCACCATATCGCCGGTATAGCGGATACCGCCATCGGCAATTACCGGAATACCTTGTTTTTTGAGTGCCTGCGATGCTTCAATGATGGCGGTCAGTTGCGGTGCGCCTGCGCCGGTTACTACACGGGTGGTACAGATGGAACCGGGACCTACACCGACTTTTACGGCATCTGCTCCTGCATCTGCAAGTGCTTTGGCGCCTGCTGCCGTGGCAATATTTCCGGCAATCAGCGGCAGTTTAGGATAATTTTTCTTTACTAACCTGACTGTTTCGATTACCCCGCGGGAATGGCCGTGAGCACTGTCTAAAGTAACGACGTCCACGCCGGCAGTTACCAATGCTTCAATACGTTGCAACACATCGCCGGTAATGCCGATTGCGGCTCCTGCCAGCAATCTTCCGTAGCTGTCCTTACTGGCGTTGGGGTGACTTTTAAACTGTAAGATATCCCGGAAAGTAATCAGTCCGACTAAGCGACCCGCTTTGGTTACAACCGGTAATTTTTCAATTTTATATTGTTGAAGAATTTTTTCCGCCTTTTGAAGCGTTGTCTTTTCAGGAGCGGTGATCAGATTTTCGGAGGTCATTACCTCGGATACTTTTTTCCGGGTATTTTTTTCAAAACGAAGGTCACGGTTGGTGAGGATACCAACAATCTTATGGCCGGCATCCACGATGGGTATTCCGCCGATCTTGTTGTCCCGCATCAGCCGCTGGGCGTCCGATATGGTGGCATCCGGTTGTAACGTAATGGGATCTATGATCAGGCCGCTTTCAGAGCGTTTTACTTTACGAACCTGCTCGGCCTGGCGTTCAATGCTCATGTTTTTGTGCAGCATCCCGATACCGCCTTCCCTGGCCAGCGCTATGGCCAGGCTGGATTCCGTAACCGTATCCATTGCCGCCGAAACTAAGGGCAGGTTCAGTTTAATGTCTTTTGTAAGTTGGGTGGAAATGTTGACTTCGCGCGGAAGTACTTCTGAATAAGCAGGGACCAGCAATACGTCATCAAAGGTAAGGCCTTCCCCGTAAAACTTAGATTTTGCAGCCATAGGCAAAGGTAGGAAGGAGATTTGGAAAAATAAAATTTCACGGAAAAATTCTCTTTGTGCTATGGGTTTAGAGAGAGTTTTTTATCTTGCGTGACCTATGACAAATTTCATCCCGGTTTTTCCTTTATCTGTAGTGGTATTCCCCGATGAAACCCTGAATCTCCATATTTTTGAACCACGGTATATTCAGTTGATCAACGAATGTATCGAACAACATAAACCATTTGGTATCCCTGTGGTGTTAAACAACACGCTCATGGAATTTGGTACATTGATGGAGATTACAGAAGTAGTGAAGCGATATGATTCGGGCGGATTGGATATACGAACCAAAGGACTGAAGGTGTTCCGGATATTGGAGTTTGTCAGACATCTCCCTGAAAAGCTGTATGGCGGCGCTATTGTCAATTACCCTGAAAACCAAATCATTAAAATTAACCCGGATTTATCTGATCTGATCATAGAAGAAGTAAAAAAAACATACCGGCTCTTAGGACTTGATGATCGGTTTAATCTTGACAATACGGATTGGTCCTCTTATGATATCGCCCATAAGGCCGGCCTCAGCCAGGAACAGGAATATGAATTTTTGCAGTTATTCAATGAAACACAGCGATTAGAATTTTTGCGACGTCATTTAAAAAAGATGCAACCGGTCATCAGGGAATTATCTTTGCTAAAAGACCGGATACAGTTGAACGGCCATTTCAGAAATCTTTCTTCACCGGATTTATACTAATTTAATTCAAAATTCAAAATTTTAAATTCAACAACAGCAGGTGATTTGATATTCGTAATTACAGCGTTTGATTTGCAGGTAAAATTCACTTAACATCACATTAAAAAACTATTACGGGTTTCAGAGGCAGATGCTGATCCCGGATGATCAACAATCTATTGTAAACTTTTAAACAGTAAGAAAATGAACTTATGTATTGATTGGGGAAACACCCGGACGAAAGTCGCGCTTTTTGATGCGGAAAAAATTGTGGCAGAATACAATTTTAAGCAGGAGGAAGCGTTAATGTCTCTAAAGCAACTGATGGAAGAAAAGCGCCCGGATCGTTGTATTGTGTGCTCGGTAGCACATCATCCGTCAGAATTGCTGCCTTTACTACAGGAACAGGGTAGTAAGGTGCTGATGCTGAATTCCACGACTGCACTGCCAATTATGAATGCTTACCATACCCCGGAATCCTTAGGAGCCGATCGCTTAGCGCTGGCCGTAGCCTCATGGAGCGCTTTCCCCGGCCAAAATTCGCTGGCGATCAGCGTTGGAACTGCGGTAACTTATAATTTTGTGCAGAAAAGCGGCATCTTCCGGGGAGGAGCCATTTCTCCGGGCATCCTGTCGAGGCTGCATGCCATGCACCAGGATACCGACCGGCTTCCGCAGGTAAAAGCCGATGGTGAACTGCTACTGTTAGGTTACGACACGGAAACCGGTATCCGGAGCGGCGTATTGAACGGCATACTTTTTGAAATGGAAGGAATGATTAATGCATATAAAGAACAATATCCCGATACCAACATAACTATAACAGGCGGTGATGCCGGCTTTTTTGAGGGTAAATTAAAAAGTCAGATATTTGCCGACTCAAAATTGCTGCTGAAAGGCTTAAACTTAATTTTACAACATAATGCGCGCTAACCACAGAACGCTTTCCTTTTTTTTATTGACGGCTTTAATGGGTACAGGAACGGTAGTTTCGGCACAACAGTCCAATAAAGAGAATTCTCCCTATAACCGCTTTGGTATCGGAACCTTATCCGATAATAATCAAAACAACGTCCGGGGCGAGGGTGGAGCGGCTACAGCCTACTCCGACCCTTTTTCCGTGAATGCCTTCAATCCCGCAACCTACAGCTTTCTGAAGCTGACTACGCTGGAGTTTGGCATCGAAGCCCGATCCAGAAATATTTTAATGAATGATAATGCCGTAAAAAGCAGCACCGCTACTTTCTCTTATTTCTACTTAGGCGTTCCGCTGAAAAAATATGCAGGACTTACCTTAGGTTATCAGCCCATTTCGTCCATGTATTATAAGCAATCTGATACCAGCCTGATTGACGGTTTGGGCAATACGGCGCGTACCTTTAACGGTAACGGAAATTTGCAATATGCGTTTATAGGTCTTTCCGGGCAATATAAAGGTTTCAGTGCAGGTGTTAATGTGGGCTATGCTTTTGGAAACAGGAACCAGTCTTCATCATTGAATTATGTGGATACCATACCTGATGCATTTATCCGCAGCACCCAATATATCAACACGGCTTCCTTCGGCGGTATTTACTGGAAAGGCGGCCTGATGTACCAGGGTGATCTGAGCAAAGATCAATATATCAATATCGGGCTTACCGCCACGCTTTCCCAGTCGCTGAATATGAAAAGGGATCGTTATGATATTGCTGCTACCTATTTTCAGGATGTCAGCACTCAAACCGTGGATAGCGCTATTGATACAATTGCTTCGGTAACCGGTGAAAAAGGTTCTTTGGTCATGCCCGCAGAATATAGCTTTGGTGCGCATTATGGAAAATGGGCGCATTGGGATGCCGGCGTTGACTTTAAATACAGCGACTGGTCGAAATTCAGCAATTTCGGAGCAAAAGATTCCGTAGCCAATAATGCATGGCGACTGTCGGCAGGCGGCGAGGTTACACCGGATCCTGCTAACCGTAAAAATTACCTGTCGCAGGTTACCTACCGCTTAGGCGTTTATTACGGCAATGATTATTTTTATCTGCAAAACACGCAGCTGAATTATTGGGGTGCAACGATCGGCTTAAGTTTTCCGCTCTTAAAAGAACGGCTGTCCACACAATATGCACGGATCAATACCGCACTGGATATCGGTCGCAGGGGTACTACGCAAAATGGCCTGGCAAGAGAATTTTTTGTAAAATTCTCTGTGGGTATCAGTTTCAATGATATTTGGTTTACCAAAAGGAAATATGATTAGATAAAATGTTTCCCGCTAAATATTTTTTTCGCAATCAACGTTTCATGCCACAAGGTAAATTCCTTGTGGCTTGTTTCATCATACCGGTGTATTGTTGCCTGTTTCTTTCCTGCAAAAATGATTTGAGCAAATTGCCTGAAAATATAAAAACGGATTTTGAAAATGAACGGGCTTTTGATGTGGAATTTATTTATAGTGAAAACGGGCAAACCAAATCCCAGTTATTTACCCAGGAATTTGTCAGAAATGATCATGCCAAGCCGCCGTATATGGATATGCTGAAGGGCTTGCATGTTAATTTTTTCAACGACAGCATGCATGTGGAAAGTAATCTCAAAGCGAGATACGCCCGGTATTATCCTCAAAGCGGCAATATTTTAGTGAGAGACAGTGTAGTAGTGGTCAATAAGCTGGGAGATATGCTGGAAACGGAGGAATTGATCTGGAACCAGAAGCTCCAGAAATTCTACACGGAAAAATTTGTCAAAATCACTTCATCCGGCCAGGTGTCCTATGGGGAAGGTATGGAAGCCAACCAGGATTTCACTTGGTTTCGCATTAAGAATCAACGGGGAGCTGTTCCGGTCAACAGTAGCGATATTCCCCAAATGGATACGGCTGCAAATACGGATACGGCAACTGCGACTGTAACCGGAGATTAAATATCAGCCTTCAGTATCGCTGTGCCAGTGTTCAAACAACAGTTGAAGAAATTTGTTTTCTTCTGCCGTAATCACCTGATCGGCTTTAATGAGGTGCAGGGCAAACTGGATCAGGTTATTACGTTCCTCAGATGTGGAATCATCATAGAAATCATCCATGTATTTTAAAAAATGCGGCTCCCATTCATCTGGTTTAAGGTTGCTGATTTTTTCCATCTCACGGTCTAAATTCACATGAAAGGGAAATTCCTGCACTAAATAATCCCGGATTACGTTGTCTTCCGCTGCATTAAAACGGAAATCAACTGCGGACAGGATCATGAGAAGATGGTAGCCGGCAATGGTTTTGTTTGTTCGGTTATTAGGCATAAAATTGATTTTCTACAGGGGATTATTGGTCATGAGTAAATCCAGGTCAGTGTATTTCAAGTTGAATCGTTTGGCTATAGGCGCGCTGGTTACGCAACCTTTATACAGGTAAACGCCGTTCCGGATGCCCGGCTTAAGTTGCAGCAACGCATCTACTCCGCCGTAATCTGCACATTCCAGTACAACAGGCATCAGTACATTGCTGATGGCGCGGGATGCCGTACGCGATACGCCGGAGGCAATATTGGGCACACAATAATGTATCACATCATATTTTTTGAAAATCGGGTGCTCATGGGTTGTAGCCCTTGAAGTTTCAAAGCATCCACCGCGGTCAATGCTGACATCTACCACTACGGAACCCGATTTCATTTCACTTACCATCTCTTCACTTACCACTACAGGCGTTACGCCATTGACCGGTTTCAGTGCTCCAACGGCAACATCAGCCCGCTTTAATTCGTGAGCCAGCGTGCGCGGATCAATGATAGAAGTCTGTACCCTTTGCCCGATACTGTCCTGCAAACGCATGAGGCGGTAGATCGAGCTGTCGAATACCTTAACTTCCGCACCCATTCCCATAGCAGTGCGCGTGGCGCTCTGACCCACTACTCCGGCGCCGATAATAATGACTTTTGCCGGCAACAGACCTGCAATGCCGCCCAGCAGAATACCTTTGCCGTTATGGATATTGCTCAGGTATTTTGCAGCGGTAATGATGGCAAAATTTCCCGCTATCTCACTCATGGCACGCACAATAGGATAGGTGCCTGCATCATCTTTAATGGAATCGAAAGCAATGGCAATAATCTTCTTCTGCATAAGCTGCGCTACAATCCCGGATTTAAGGAAGGGAAGATGAATCGGAGAAACAATAACCTGCCCCGACTGCAATAGTGGTACTTCTTCCTCGGCAACCGGGCAGGATTTAATAATCATCTCCGCTTTATACACTTCTTCCTTGTCGTACACAATTCTTGCACCGGCTTCGCTATAGTCCGCATCAAAATAAAAAGAATGTTCACCGGCAGAATGTTCCACCACCACCTCATGCCCGTTTTGCACCAATACCTGCACCGCTTCTGGTGTAAGGGCTATACGGTTTTCCTGGAAGGAGGTTTCCCGCGGGATGCCTATGAACAGCCGCTTATTTTTGGGAATAATTTCCAGCGTTTCCTCTAAAGGAACATACGAAAATGAAGGAGATATCTGAGGTCTTACCAACATGGCACTTAATAAAAACAGAGGGTAAGGTATTTTTTTTTAATTAAAAATGCAAGTTTTTATCCTGAATTTATTTTATTAAATTCATCTTATACGATCTCTGTTATATACTTCATAACCCTGCATGGCTTCCCGGCTTTTTACACGACAGAATACGCTAAATTTGCAGCAATGCTCCATCAACGTCAACAACAACGATTAACGCAAAAGCTTTCGCCGCAGCAGATACAGTTTATCAAGCTGCTGCAGGTGCCTACGGCTAATCTTGATGAAAGAATCAAGGAAGAGTTAGAAAGCAATCCTGCCCTTGATTTGGGTGGTAATGAAAAAGAAGATGACCCCTATGATTTAGAGGAACAAATTGAAGAATCATTTGGAGAAGAAGATTTTGGAGACAGCAATCTGCTGAATAACGTGGATATTACGGATTATTTGAGGGAAGATGACCCACGACCTTCCGATTATGGCTACAAAGATGATGATCAGGACGATGAACCCCGGCACCAGGCCGTAAGGGTGGAGCATACCTTCCAGGATTATCTCATTGGCCAGTTGGGTATGCTCCAGCTTGATGAACATCAAACGCTCATTGCGCATCAGATCATCGGGAGTATTGACCAGGACGGCTATCTCCGGAGAGAGCCGGATGCCATTGCCGATGACCTGGCATTCAATCAAAACGTGGCTACTAATAAGGAGGAAGTGGAAAGTGTCATCCGGGAAATTAAAAAATTTGATCCGCCTGGTGTGGCTACCGCTAATCTACAGGAATGTCTTCTGGAACAATTGCAGCGAATCCCCGGCAAACGCAAAAGCGTAAAGCATGCGATGAGTATTTTAGAACAGCATTTTACCGAATTTACTAAAAAGCAATACGACAAAATCCGGCAGCGGCTTAAACTTTCCGAAGCAGATTTTAAGGATGCTATTGCCGTTATTCTGAAATTAAGCCCTAAGCCGGGAAGCGCTTTTTCACCGGGCAGCCTGAATCATTTTATTATTCCTGATTTTTTTGTACAAAATAATAACGGTCATCTCGAACTGACCCTAAATGCCCGGAATGCTCCCGAACTCAAAGTGTCGGAAAGCTATACCGAGATGCTGAGAGCCTATAATGCTTCGGGGAAAAAAGAAAAACGTCAAAGGGAGGCGCTGTTATTTATCAAACAAAAAATAGACTCCGCCAAATGGTTCATTGATTCCATACGGCAAAGGCAGCATACCCTGCTCATTACCATGAATACCATCCTGGAATTGCAGCGCGACTTCTTTCTCCGGGGCGATGAAAGCGCTATCAAACCTATGATTCTGAAAGATGTGGCTGAGATTACCGGGATGGATATATCGACCGTTTCGCGGGTGGTAAACAGCAAATATGTACAAACCGAATTTGGTATTTTTCTATTAAAATATTTCTTCTCAGAAGGGCTATTGACCGATAGCGGAGAGGAAGTTTCCACACTTGAAGTCAAAAAAATATTAGAAGAAGCCGTAGCGGAAGAAGATAAAAGCAAGCCTTATTCCGATGAAAAATTAATGGAATTGTTATCGGACAGCGGATATCCCGTGGCGCGCAGAACCATTGCCAAATACCGGGAACAGCTTAATATACCCGTGGCCCGGCTGCGTAAAAAAGCCTGACATCTTTTAAAAATTTGCTTAAGCAATCATTCACCCGGCTCCCTGAAACAGATTAATGCAATGCTTCTCTATTTTTCATTTACTTTTGCTTTATGGCAAAAATAATTCGCTGTTTATTCCTGGTTTTTGCTGCTTTTAATGTTCATGCACAGGACTCTGTATGGACTTTGCAGCGCAGTATTCAGTATGCGGTTTCCCATAATATAGACATCAGCCAGCAAGCGCTGAACACCCGGCTGGCAGCCCTGCAATTGCAGCAAAGTCGCTTGTCGCAACTGCCCGGTATTTCTGCTTCCGGCAACTACGGCCTCAACTACGGGCGCTCCATTGACCCGACTACTAACCAGTTTATCAATTCCAGTTACAGCTTTGCCGGCCTTTCCGGCAATGCGGACGTACTGCTGTTCGGTTGGTTTCAGAAAAGAAATACGATTCAGCAGAACAGCTTAACGGCTCAGGCTGCCCAGGCAGATATGAGCCAGTTGGCAGATGATGTTTCGCTCAATGTGGCTACCGGTTTTTTGAGAGCTTTATTAGCAAAAGAACAAATTGCTGTAGCAAAAAATCAATTGGATCTCAGTATTCAGCAACAGGCGCAGACACGGGCTTTTGTAGATGCCGGCAACAAGCCCGATCTGGATATGGAGCAAATGAATGCCCAGGTGGCTGGCGACAGCGCCGGCTATATCGGTGCATTAGCCGATTACCAGGCGGCTATTCTTGATTTAAAAGCCTTGCTGAATTTGGATATGCAAACGCCGTTTGAGGCAGTGATGCCCGGCCTTGATCAGATTACCTATGAGTCGGTCATAGCCTTGAATGCGGAGCAGATTTATGAACAGGCAAAAGCACACTTCGGAACCATCAAAAGTAATGAACTGAAGGTCCGTGCGGCGGAAAAAGGACTTAAAGCGGCAAGGGGCATGCTGTATCCGCAGTTTAGCTTAGGGGCGCAGTTAGGTACCAATTATGCTTCTTCCTATAAGGAAGTCAACAGTTATAAGATAACCGGCGTAACGCCCTCCGGAAATTTTGTGCAGATTGATGGTACGAACTATGATGTTTTTCAGCCTGTAGTGGATTATACGCAAAGCACTATTCCTTTTTTTAAACAATTTGATAATAATTTCCGGCAGTCTTTCGCATTAAGTGTCAGCATTCCGTTGCTGAACGGCTGGTCAACCCGCACTGCAATCAAACAGGCGCAAATTGATGTGGAAAGTAAAAAGCTGAATAAATATCAAAGCGAGATCAAGTTGCAGCAGGATGTTTATAAAGCCTATAATGACGCCACTTCTTCCGTGCAAAAATACTATGCGGCAAAACGTGCTGCCGAGGCTTCGGAAAAAGCTTATAATTATGCGCAAAAACGGTATGAGTTAGGATTGGTTAATTCCGTAGAACTGCTGACTACGCAGAATACGGCTTTTAAAGCGGAAACGGATGCCACTTCGGCTAAATACGATATGATCTTTAAGCTGAAGGTGATAGATTATTATTTAGGAAAGGAATTAAAGCTATAGCTGATGAATACATTGAAAAGTACGCTGTTGGAAGCGGTACAGTCTGCCGGGACTTTGATATCAGATCGTTTTCATACTGCTTTTTCGGTTAGCCATAAGGATGGTATCAATAATTTGGTTACGGAAGTAGATCAGGCTTCGGAGCAGTTAATCAGCAAGCTGATCCGCTCCAGGTTTCCTGATCATGGATTAGTGGGAGAAGAGTACGGGATAAGCATTCCGGATGCAGAATATAAATGGATTATTGACCCTATTGACGGTACCGTGAATTATGCGCATGGCGTTCCGCTTTGCTGCGTGAGCATAGGGCTGATGCAGGCAGACGACATTATTCTGGGTGCGGTATATAATCCCATGTTGAATGAATTGTTTTTTGCGGAAAAAGGAAAAGGCGCATTCCTTAATGACCGGCCGATAACCGTTTCCGGAAAAAAAGACTTTGACAGCGCTTATTTGGTAACCGGTTTTCCGTATCAGTTTCCGGAAGGAAAAGACCCCTTAAAGATATTCAGTAAAATTGTTGCAAGTGGTATTCCGGTGCGGCGTTTAGGCTCTGCCGCATTGGATTTATGCTGGGTAGCCTGCGGTCGCTTTGATGGTTTTTGGGAATATAATCTCCAGTCCTGGGATGTAGCCGCCGGCTATTTAATCGTGGAAGAAGCAGGCGGAACGATCACCGATTTTGCAGGAAATCCTGCCTCGGTCTGGGGGCGGGAGACCTTAGCCACAAACGGCCATATACACGAAACATTACGCTCCGCTATCATTGAATAAAAATACAAGCAAATGATTGAAGTAAACATCATTAACACCTCGCATCATCCGCTGCCGGCTTATCAGACCTCCGGTTCTGCCGGCATGGATATCTGCGCCTTTATTTCCGAAACAATAGTGCTGAAGCCCTTAGAGCGCAGATTGATTCCTACAGGACTTTTTATTGCCTTGCCCGAAGGGTATGAGGCGCAGATACGGCCCCGAAGTGGCACGGCTATTAAGCAGGGCATTACCCTGATTAATACGCCGGGTACTATTGACAGCGATTACCGGGGAGAACTGAAACTCCCGGTAGTGAATCTTTCGGGAGAATCGCAGACTATTGAGGATGGAGCGCGGATAGCCCAGATGGTGATTGCCCGTCATGAGGTGATCAACTGGCGGCCTGTAGAAGCGCTCTCCGATACGGAACGCGGCGCCGGAGGCTTTGGCCATACCGGTACTACGGTTAAGTAAAAATGCACAATGCAAAATTAAAAACAGGAAGTTGTTTTAAATTTTTTTCCGATGAAATCAATTGCCGTTTTAACCTCAGGTGGCGATGCGCCAGGCATGAACGCCGCTATTCGTGCCGTGGTGCGCACGGGTATCTACCATCAACTGCGGGTATTTGGCATCAATCGCGGTTACCAGGGATTAATTGAGGGCGATATTTTTGAAATGCAAAGCACTACCGTATCCAATATTATACAAAGGGGTGGTACCATGCTCAAGACGGCACGCAGCAAGGAATTTACTACGGAAGCAGGCATGAAAAAAGCCTTTGAAAATTTAGAAAAGCACCGGATTGAAGGTTTGGTTTTAATAGGTGGCGACGGAACATTTCGGGGAGCAGCCGCTTTTGCATCTGCATTTCCCGTTAAAGCAGTAGGAGTACCCGGAACGATTGATAATGATATTGCCGGTACGGATTATACGATCGGTTTTGATACGGCGGTCAATACGGCGGTGGAAGCTATTGATAAAATCAGGGATACTGCCGAGGCGCATGACCGCATATTCATTGTGGAAGTCATGGGACGTGATGCCGGCTATATAGCGCTGCACAGTGGCATTGCCTGCGGAGCGGAGGATATTTTGATACCGGAAACTACCACGCATATTCATGATATCGTAGCAGGGATAGACTTTGACAGCCGGAGAAAAAAAATGGTACGGATTATAGTGGTGGCCGAAGGAGACGATTTTGGCGGCGCTATTGACCTGCAACAATACCTTGCCGCCAAACGGCCGGATATAGCCACAAGAGTAGCCATTCTGGGGCATATTCAGCGGGGCGGTGCGCCGACGTATTACGATCGCGTTATGGCCAGCCGGATGGGTTATGAGGCGGTGAATGCCTTGTTGCACGGCGAATCGCAGGTAATGGCAGGTTTGGTGAATGAATCCATTGTGCTGACACCATTCTGTGATGCGGTAAAAGGGCATACCCCAATTGACCGGAATCTGCTGAAGATGGCGAAGATTTTATCTTCCTGAAAGGGAATCTGTCATTCAAAAATAAGTAAAAGCGGGTATTTTTCGGGAAATTGTTGGAGCAGGACGGATGATGGATTCAACATCATAAACGCCATCGGCATAAATTCCGAAAACTATGCACTTTTGTAAGGTTTTGGAAATTTTAAGACCGTGATGATAAAAAGACTATCTTATATAGCATGGTATTGGCAAAGCTGTTTTGTTTACTCCATTAAACAAAAATGAATAAAATTGTTTATTCTGATAAACAAAAATAGGATCAGTGTAATCTGTGTGCAAAACCACTCCCGCAGTTTTTTGCATTTCACTCCGGACTATTATTTTTCTGTAATACTTTGAATAATAGTTCATGAAAATACATTTCTTACTACCTTAGCATGATGGCTAAAAAACGCAAGTCGGAATATATTCCCCACAAGCACAAGACACGCAGCCCGCTGGAGGGCAAAAGTTTTACCGGAAAATTAGACGTATCCCGCGCAGGATTAGGCTTTGTGATGGTGGAACATTTAGAGCAGGATATCTTAGTACGACCCGAAGATATGCTTCAGGCATTCGATGGTGATGAAGTACGGGTAAGAATAGAACAGGTCTCCAAAAAAGGCAGGGCGGAAGGTGTCATCACGGAAGTCATAAAACGGGTGCAAACGGAATTCAGCGGAAGGTTGGAGGTCAGCGACAAGTTTGCTTTTCTCATTCCGGAAAAGAAAAACATGCGCACGGATATCTTCATTCCCCTGCAAAAACTGCATGGCGGACAAGACGGTCAGCGAGCCATCGTACGCATATCAGAATGGAAAGGGAAATCCAAAAACCCGATTGGAGAAGTAGTGGATCTGCTGACGAATGAACGGGAGAACCAGATCGCGATGAAAGAAATCTTAGTCGGAAACGGCTTCCCGCTCCGCTTTTCGGATGCGGCACAGGAAGAAGCCACCGCCTTACCCGATGCGCTGGATACCGATGAAATTGCCCGCCGTAAAGATTGCCGGCAGTTGCTGACCTTTACGATTGATCCCGTTGATGCCAAAGATTTTGATGATGCCATTTCATTCCGTCCTTTAAAAAACGGCTATTATGAAGTAGGTGTACATATTGCCGATGTAAGTCATTACGTGCAGCCTGATACCGACCTGGATCAGGAGGCTTACGAGCGAGCCACCTCCGTTTATTTGCCGGATCGGGTAAACCCGATGCTGCCGGAGCATATTTCCAATTTTCTCTGCTCGCTTCGGCCAAATGAGGATAAGTTTGCTTTTTCTGCAATCTTCCAGATCAACCGGAAAGGGAATATTAACCAATACTGGATAGGCCGTAGCGTGATCCATTCCGACCGGCGTTTTACCTATGAAGAAGCGCAGCAAATTATTGAAACCCAAACAGGCGATCATGCAGAAGCTATCCTGATCTTACATGAAATAGCACAAAATCTGCGTGCGGAACGCTTCGCAAATCATGCCATTAATTTTTCCTCCCAGGAAGTGCGTTTCCGTTTAGATGAAAACGGTGTGCCCGTTGGTGTGGATATCCGGGAAAGCAAGGCCGCCCATCAGTTGATCGAAGAGTTCATGCTGCTGGCCAATCGCCAGGTGGCCACCTATGTGCAAAAGCAAAAGGTCAATGCCGACCCGATACCTTTTCCCTACCGGGTGCATGATGTGCCGAACGAAGACAAGCTGAGCCAGTTTGCCGCATTTGCATCACGGTTCGGGTATAAATTCAATCTTAATAACCCGGATGAGATTGCCGCCTCATTCAATGAAATGCTGGAAAAGGTAAAAGGCAGACCGGAGCAGCATGTGCTGGAACAATTGGGAATCCGTACAATGGCCAAGGCAGCTTATACAACCGAAAATATCGGGCATTACGGATTGGGCTTCGAATATTATTGTCATTTTACTTCACCCATACGGCGTTACCCCGATGTGATGGTGCACCGCATCTTACAGGAATGTATTGATGGCCGGGTGAAACCGGATAAGAAAATGGAACTCAAATGCAGGCATTGCAGCGAACAGGAAAGGAAGGCTATGGAATCGGAGCGGGAAGCCAATAAATACAAACAGGTGGAATTGATGCGGCAGTTTACAGGCGAAATCTTTGATGCCGTGATCAGCGGTGTAGCTACATTCGGCTTTTGGGCGGAAACCGTATTGCATAAATGTGAAGGGCTTATTCCGGTGTCGGAGCTGAACGAACTGGATGAGTTTCATTTTATCGAATCGGAATATGCATTAGTAGGGCTACATACCGGGCGCCGTTTTCGCATTGGGGATAAGATAAGAGTTCAGGTTCAGGCCACTAACTTGGAAAAGCGGCAGATTGATTTTTGTTTTGTGGAAGAACAAACAAAGCCTAAAAAATCCGGTGCTTCAAAGGCCTCAAAAATTACTGAAAAAACAAAGAAAGCTGCCCGAAAAAAAAAGGATCGTAAGGAGTAGGGGATCGTTGCATTGCTGTAGGGATTTTGGAGGAGTATTATTTTTTGAAAAAATCACTCTGCTTAAAAAAACACATCGGTGCTTTTATAAATGACAAACGGATTATCCGTCGTTCGAATAATCCGTTTGTTCCTGTTCCGTTTCTTTACGGAATGCCTTTATGCTTTTGCTTTTTTGGCTGATTTGCTTGCTGTGGCATTAGCCTGGCTGGCGTTTTTCTTTACCCTTGCAGGACGCGAAACGCCAAATGTACCGGAGAAAATTTTTCCGCGTTTTGTACGGTTGTCACCTCTACCCATAATTTGATTTTGTTTTTTTAATTGATTGAAATATTTTATTCAGGATGCAAAAATAAAAAAAGCGGAAAACATTTGTTGCTTTCCGCTTATTTCCTTGCAGCAAATCTTTTTTATTTCTTACCGCCGATCTTAGTGGAAAATTCTTTACCGGCTTTAAAGCGGGGCACTTTGCGGGCTTTGATCTTAATCACTTCACCGGTTTGCGGATTGCGACCGTTGCGGGCAGAACGCTCGGATACGGAAAAAGTACCGAAACCTACTAAGGTTACTTTATCGCCTTTTTTCAAAGAACTTACCACGGCATTGGTAAATGCATCTAAGGCATCGTTTGCCTGCACTTTAGTTACGCCGGAATCTTTAGCGATTTTGTCAATTAATTCAGCTTTGTTCATAACTGTGATTTTTTATTGTGTTAGGAAATGAAAATATTGTTGAGCAAATATAGTAGTCTTTTTATCACATCCAAATTTATTTCAGGCTTTTTTTCTGCTCAAACCCTTTGCTGTACTGCTTTTACATAGGATATTCACATTTTATCCCCCTTAAAATTTCCTTTAAAGACAGATTACCCGCCCTGAAAATCAGGCCGAAAGCATAAATTTGCATGGAAAAATGCTTGTTTTACGCTATTTTAACTGGAGTTGTCTTGAAAACGTTTGAAGTACCCACCCGATACAGAAGTGAGCTTATAGCCGCCATCAAAACCAGCCGTCGCGGGGCGGATAAGATGAAAAAAGATTTTTCACCGACCATTATTGATCTGGGCAACCGTCTGCAGATTATTATTGCCCGTCACTTCGGCTTTTGCTATGGCGTAGAAAATGCCATTGAGATTGCTTTTAAAGCCGTATCGGAAAATCCCGGTAAACGCATTTTTCTATTAAGTGAAATGATCCACAATCCGCAGGTGAATGCCGATCTACAGGATGAAGGCGTACGCTTTATCATGGATACCCGCGGCAAACAACTGATTGACTGGAACAGCCTGAACAGCGATGATATCGTGATCGTGCCGGCTTTCGGCACTACTTTGGAAATTGAAAAAACATTAAAGGATAAACAGATCAAACCCTCGCAATATAATACCACCTGCCCCTTTGTAGAAAAAGTATGGAATCGTTCCGAAAAGATCGGAAACGAGGGTTATACGATTATCATTCATGGCAAACCTCGTCATGAAGAAACCAGAGCTACCTTCTCGCACAGCCGCGCCAATACGCCTACCGTTGTAGTCCGGGATATGGAGCAGGCAGAACGGCTGGCCTTATATATCACCGGCGCCGAACCCGCCGGTAAATTTTATACCGAATTTACCGGGCAGTATTCCGAAGGCTTTGATGTAAACAAAGACCTGCAACGCATCGGCATCGTAAATCAGACCACTATGCTGGCCAGCGATACGCAGGGCATTGCCGACTATCTTAAACAGGTGATGAAAGATCATTACCATCTGACGGATGAAACGATTAAAGAACGCTTTGCCGATACCCGTGATACCTTGTGCTATGCTACCAATGATAACCAGAATGCAGTGATCGCTATGTTGCAGCATCAGGCCGATCTGGCAATTGTTATCGGCGGATACAACAGCAGCAATACTTCGCATTTGGTGGAATTGTGTGAAGCGGAATTGCCTACCTATTTTGTCAATTCGGAAAGCTGCTTAGTTGATCATCAGGAAATCCGTCACTTCAATTTCCACGAACATCAAGAAGTGGTCACAAAAGGCTATCTGCCGGAAAAATACCCGGTAAGGGTAATGATTACTTCCGGCGCCAGTTGCCCGGATGCATTGGTAGATAAGGTTATTAAACGGCTTTCGGAAATCCTGTATGTGGAACGCGAGCTGCACGATTGTATTGTAAACTTTCAGTCGGCATGATATTCGTTTATTGCTATGATGCCTATTGCGGCTGGTGCTTCGGTTTTCGCTCCGTCATCAATCAACTGGCAGCCACCTATCCGGATATCCCGGTGGAAGTATTAAGCGGCGGAATGATCCTGCCGGAACAACCGGTACATATCAGCGCTTCCGCTTCCTATATCGCCCGGTCTTACCAAAATGTGGAAGCAACAACCGGAGCTATATTCGGGAAAGATTACCTCTGGCATATCCTTAATCCGGATCAAAGCGACTGGCATCCTCATTCTGAAAAACCGGCCGTTGCTCTGTCGATTGTCAAAGACCAGCGACCTGAAACGAGCTTGTCTTTTGCAGCTGACCTGCAGCAATCCTTATTCCTCGAAGGTCGTGATCTTACCGATGACGAAGCTTACCGGCATCTGTTGCCGAAATACCATCTGCATCCGGAACAGTTTTATTCGGATTTGCACAGCGACCATTACAAAGAAGCGGCACATCATGATTTTGCCCTGGTCAAACAATTACGGGTGGAAGGTTTTCCGGCTTTATTTTTGCAGGCTTCGGAATTTAAGTTTTATTTGCTGGCCAATGGATATACGGACTGGGATACGCTCCGGCAACGTACCGGTCAAATTCTGGAAACGTTGACCACCGGCCGGTAATATCATTTTGCCGCCATAATTTTAAAATGAAAAACATGAACCATTTACCTTCATTAATAGCAGCGGCATATAACAACCGCGCCCTGCTGACCCAACCACTGTATGAGAATGCCGTACGCCAGACAGTAGATGCGGTAGATAAAGGCACATTACGCGTAGCAGTACCGAAGGAGGATGGAGTCTGGGAAATTCAGCAATGGGTAAAACAGGCTATACTGTTGTATTTTGCTGTTCAGAAAATGCAAACCTGGGAACTGCCCCCGTTTGAATTTTACGATAAAATGGAGCTGAAAAAAGATTACGCATCATTGGGTGTGCGTGCCGTACCGCATGCCGTAGCGCGTTATGGCGCTTATATTGCCCGCAATGTGGTACTGATGCCTTCTTATGTCAATATCGGCGCTTATGTGGATGAAGGCACTATGGTGGACACCTGGGCTACCGTAGGCAGTTGCGCTCAAATTGGTAAAGGTGTACACCTGAGCGGCGGCGTAGGCATTGGCGGTGTATTAGAACCGTTGCAGGCTGCCCCGGTCATTATAGAGGACGGCTGCTTTATCGGATCCCGTTGCATTGTGGTGGAAGGTGTCCGGGTGGAAAAAGAAGCCGTTTTGGGAGCTAATGTGGTACTGACCCAATCTACCAAAATAATTGATGTCAGCGGGCAGGAACCGGTAACGCTTAAAGGCATCATACCGGCACGAAGCGTAGTAATTCCCGGCAGCTATACCAAACAGTTTCCAGCCGGAAGCTATGGAGTAGGCTGTGCGCTGATTATAGGAAAAAGAAAAGAAAGCACCGACCTGAAAACCAGTCTTAATGATGCTTTGCGTGATTTTAATATTTCCGTCTGATGTATTGTTGTACTAATTAAACTGTTAATTTGATTGTAATGAAGAGGCCGTTCTCTTTCCGAAATTTGTTGATGATCCTGGTGGGATTTATCCTGATTCCGACTATGGCCAGAGGGCAAAAAGTAGCCGTGGCGTCTATGAAGCAAAATGTGGTGCATGAAGGCGTAGCTAATCCATTGACTATTATGGCGGAAAACTGTGACTGCAGCCAGATTCAGGTGAAAACCGATAACGGATTTTTGAAAAAATATGATGATTGCAGCTATGATTATACGCCGACCCGCCTTGGCATGGCACAGATACTGGTAACATGTAAAGGAAAAACGCAAAACTATTTGTTGCGGGTTATTGCGCCAACCGTAACCTATGAACGGCCTGTGGCTATCATCGATAAAAAGAACGGAGGCAATATCCGTAAATCGGTACTGGAAGTACAGATGGGCATCATTGTGGCCGGAGGCGATAAAGGCGTAAAATATAAATTGCATCAATTTACCATGGCCGTTATGAGAGACAACCGGATGATATGGTCCAAAAGCAATGACGGACCGGTTTTTAATGAAGATATAGTGCGTTTTTTAACTACCTTAAAACCCGGCGACCGGGTAGTTTTTTTCAACATGGAATGCAGTGCGCCCAAAATACCGGTGATGCAGTTGGCGCCTATGGAGTTCAATGTTATTTATTAAAAAGTAAACCGTTTGCACATGAGTTTTGATTTTCTACAGCAATCCTTTTTAGGTGCAACATTGATGAGTTACACCCGGATGCTCGCTATCCTGGTTCTGGGCGCTCTTTTCCTGCGCATCATATCGAAATACTGCTCCCGGCTCATCTTCGTTTTTTTTAGGAAATATACCGATGATTCCTCGCCGCAAACCTTTATCCTGTTATTGTTGCAGCCGATTCAGGGGCTGATTTATAGCATACTGGCCTATATTGCTTTAAACCAGATTGACACGGTACTGAAAAGCATCATCCTGCTGAGCAGAAAATATACAGCCGGCACATCATCAGGCGGAACCGTAATCACGCTGATGAACTTAGTGGATCATATTTTTTTCCTGACCTTCATCTTTTACTTTGCCCTGCTGGTCTCGCGGATATTTGATTTTATATTTAAGATGATTGTGGATCGTGCCGTGAAACGTAAGGATCGCGAACGGCAGCAACTGATGCCTTTATTCCGGGATGTATTGAAAGCCATATTGTGGTGTATAGCATTTTTCACCGTGCTGGGTGTGGTGTTTCATGTTAATATTCCCACACTGATCGCGGGTATGGGCGTGGGAGGTATTGCCATTGCATTTGCCGCTAAAGAAACACTCGAAAATCTGCTGGCCTCATTTATGGTGATGATTGACAAACCTTTTACCATCGGCGACTGGATCAAGGTGGACGGTGTGGAAGGCACAGTGGAAAAAGTAGGCTTTCGCAGTACCCGGCTACGGACTTTTGACAAATCCATTATCACCTTACCCAACCGCTCTTTAATTGACGGTCAGTTGGAAAATTTTTCCGAAAGAGGATTGCGGCGCGTGAAGTTTACAATCGGCGCCGTTTACGGACTTTCTCAAAAAACATTAGAACAAATAATAGCCTCCATGAAAAAACTTATCCGTGAAACCCCGGATACGGTAGGAGAAGAGTTGGTGTATTTAGATAGCTTCGGCGATTCTTCCGTCAATATCCAGGTAGTGTATTATATTGCTTTGGGTAGTGGAAAAGTGAATTTTGAAGCGGTAAAACAACATATCAATTTCGGTATATACCAGATCATGTATCAATACGGCAACGGCTTCGCTTTCCCCACCCAGGTTGAAATACCGGGTACCGATACTGATCAGGTAGAACGTAATGTTCAGGGATGAAACGAATGATTAGCTTTCTTCTTTTTTGCCCGCCAGTAAGTACAGGACAGCCATGCGTACGGCCACGCCGTTTTCCACCTGGTTGAGGATGATGGAATTTTCGCTGTCGGCCACATCACTGCTGATTTCCACGCCACGATTGATAGGGCCGGGATGCATGATGATGATCTCTTTTTTCAGCTCGTCCAGCATCTTTTTATTGACACCATAATAGAGCGCATATTCCCGCAGGGTAGAGAAGAGCGGTTTATTTTGCCGTTCCAGCTGTATGCGTAAGATATTGGCCACATCGCACCAGGCTAATGCTTCCCGTACATTATAGGAAACCCGAACGCCCAGCGTTTCGATATGTTTGGGGATAAGCGTTGGCGGGCCGCAAACTACCACTTCGGCGCCCATTTTGGTAAGCAGGAAAATATTGCTGAGCGCCACTCTGGAATGCATAATATCCCCGACAATAGCCACTTTTTTACCGCGAAGCGTTCCTGTTCTTTCCCGGATGGAATAAGCGTCCAACAGCGCCTGTGTGGGATGCTCATTGATTCCGTCGCCGGCATTAATAATGCTGGCATTGATATGTTTGGCTAAAAAATGCGGTGCGCCGCTGGCGGAATGGCGCATGACCACCATATCCACCTTCATGGAAAGAATATTCTTAGCAGTGTCAATTAATGTTTCGCCTTTGGATACCGAGCTGCCTGATGCCGAAAAATTGATGGTATCGGCGCTGAGTCTTTTTTCGGCTAATTCAAAAGAGATTCGGGTACGGGTGGAATTTTCATAAAAAAGATTGACAATGGTCGTGTCGCGCAAAGAAGGTACTTTTTTAATAGACCGATGTAATACCCCTTTGAAATGGTCTGCCGTGAGGAGAATCAAATCAATATCTTCAGGCTGCAAATTGCTGATGCCTAACAAATGCCTGACGGACAATGACGCGTTATCGTTATTAATGTTCATAATAAAATTACCTCATCCTTATGATCACGCTCTTCCCAGAGCACCCGTACTTTCTGCGCTGCTATCGAGTCCACGCTAAGTCCTACATAGTCCGGCTGTATCGGCAGCTCTCTGCTGAATCTCCGGTCAATCAGCACCAACAATTTCACGGAGCGCGGACGTCCGAAATCTACTAAGGCTTCCAGGCCGGAGCGGATGGTGCGTCCGGTGTATAGCACATCGTCAATCAAAATTACATCCTTGCCTTCAATGGAAAAATCCAGTTCCGTTTTTCTGGGTATGTGCAACGCTTCTTTGGTATTGAAATCGTCCCTGTAAAAAGTGACGTCTAATTTTCCGTAAAGAATAGGAGCCGCATTGGTACGTTCCTGAAGGATTTTATAGATACGATCCGAAAGAAACACACCCCTCGGCTGGAGGCCGATCAGTACGGCATCGGCAAAATCCAAATGATTTTCTATCAACTGTTGTGCCAGTCGTTCTATCGTGATCTGTAACTGTTGATGAGAAAAAAGCGGTTTCATTGTTTGGTATCTTTTGAAAATGTTCCCGGTAATGCGGCATCGTTCTCCGCTTTCCCTTTCGAAAATTTTGCTTTCAGAAATGAGAATATTATCGGTAAAACAGATGCTAAGATAATGCCCATTACCACTTTTTCAAAATTATTGCTGACCCATTCGTTTCCTCCAAGGAAATATCCTGCAAGCGTAATGCCTACCACCCATAAAATTGCACCGATGATATTATAGGTCAGGAAGGTAGCGTAACGCATTTTGCCCACGCCGGCCACAAAGGGCGCCAGCGTTCTTACAAAGGGTACAAAACGTGCAATAATGATGGTGGTGGAACCATATTTTTCATAAAAAGAATGGGTCTTGTCAATATGCTTTTGCTGGACAAAATTCTTCCCGAAAATTTTTACTCTGAGTGCTTTTTCACCAAAATATTTCCCGATAAAATAATTAGCCGTATCACCCAGGAAGGCGGCTAAAAGCAGGATGATCAGTACATACCACAGGTTCAGCGCTTCCGGATATTTTGCAGCAAAAATTCCTGCGGCAAACAGCAGGGAATCACCGGGCAGAAAGGGCATAATCACAATACCGGTTTCCACAAAAATAATCAGGAACAAGATGAGATAGACCCAACTGCCATAATCCTGAAGAAAGGATTCTAAGTACTGATCAATATGTAAGATAAAATCTATAATAGCCATTAGCGCATATTTTAAGGCGCAACCCGGTATTTTCTCCAGTCCTGCGCTCCGGAAATTTTTTCAAATACTATACGGTCATGCAGCCGGTTGCTGCGACCCTGCCAAAATTCTATCTTATGCGGCAAAACGGCAAAGCCTCCCCAGTAATCCGGGCGCTGTATGCCGATCCTTTTCGTTTCGGTTTTTACAGCGGCTACACGGGATGCCAGCCATTGCCGGCTTTTGATGACCCGGCTTTGAGGCGATGCAATAGCACCTATACGGCTTTCTTCCGGGCGCTGATCAAAATAGGCATCCGAGGAGGCGGCATCCACCTTTAGGGCCTGGCCTTCCACCCTGACCTGGCGCTCCAATGAGGGCCAGAAAAAGTTTAAGGCTACCCGTTGATCAGCTTCAATCTGCCGGCCTTTATTGCTTTGATAATTGGTAAAAAAGATGAAACGACCGTCTTCCAGGCCTTTCAGAAGTACGATGCGCGAATGCGGATTGCCGGAACGATCCACCGTGGAAAGTGTCATGGCATTAGGCTCGGCTTCATCTGACGAAAGCGCTTCCGTAAACCATTTTTCAAAAAATAAAACAGGATCATCACCGGCTTGTTCCTCGTTTAGAGCATCCTTATGATAATCCTGTCTTAACTGGGATAAACGCCCGGAAATCCTGCTCATCAGATGTGAGATATACTACAAATGGTTTGTTGTGGAAGATTAGTTCAGGTCGGAAGTGTCTAAATATTTAAACATCACCCAAACCCAGATTACGAGAAACAGGATGCCTAAAACCCAGGCTGCGGTATGCCCGGCTGCATTGCCCATTTCATAAGTATTGTTTAATAATAATGATTGCATCGTGTAAAATTTTCTCTGCAAATTACCGATATTTTTTCCAAATCAGCAAGTAAAAAGAGTAGTGGATACCTTTCAGGAACTCCTTTGACTATGCCGCAGCAGCGGCGGCTGACCGCATGAGCATAACGGCACAGCAAACTACAAACAAATGATTCATAGGTTTTTTAGGGAAATTCCGGCCTTTATTTATTTTTGAATGGTGCATTCGTTTTTTTGAAACGGGTTAAAACCCATTTCTATTGATAATGTCAGGGATGTTGCGGGTGGATATCATTTGCCATTGGCTTTAGCCTGTGGTATCTGTAGGGCATGATTCGTTGTTGATAACACCTCCAAAGTTTCAAGAAAATGTTTGGCAGTTTAAGAAGGTTACATATCTTTGTGCGGTATTTGTAACTTACTTATTTTTATTATTTAATTAAATAATTTTAATTAAATTTATTGAATAATATAAAAGTAAAAACCGCTTAATTAAGCAGGAGCATTACACGAAACGATTGTAAAAACAGAAAAGCTAAAATAAATTGAGCTTATTTTTTAAAAACTAAATATATATTGAAATGAACAAAGTTGAAAAACACCCTTTTGAGCCATTTGTCAATAAAGATGCCACAATATTGATTATTGGTAGTTTTCCTTGTATGAATAAAGATGAAGGATATGGCGAATGGTTTTATTCTGGAAGTGGAAAAAATGAATTCTGGAAATTGCTTTCTGATGTCTTCCAAATGCCTGCTAACAATCGGGAGCAAATGAAAAATTTGTGCAGGCACAATAAAATTGCCATTACAGATATTGCTTCTCAAATTCAGAGGAAGAAAAATACTTGTAGTGATAGCAACCTACTAATAGATGTCTTCAACAAATCCGGAATTGAAAAATGTCTAACTCGGGAAATTAAAAGGATTTTGTGTACAAGTAAATTTGTCGAGAAAAAGTTGAGAGCGAATATGCCAGAAATTCAAGTTCCGATTTATGCCTTATTGCCACCATCCCCTGCTGCAAATAGGTATGTTGCAAGTTTACAAGATTATAAAACCCAAAAACAGAATAATAAAATTACTTCTGTTTATGATTTCAAGCTGTGGAATTATAAAGGATTGTTTAAGCAATAACTTATTAAATGATTAAAGCCACTGAAACCAATACCGTTTATTTTTCCGAATTATTAAAAACAGATTCGAGATTTTCGCTTTGTTATGAAAATCTTATAGCGATATTGGACAGACATCAAATCTCACATCGGCTCATCTGCCATACAAAAGATATCTGGTGCAGGGATTATATGCCGATTCAAGTCGGGAAAAGCAAAATGGTGCAGTTTCGATACGAACCTTCCTACCTTAAAGAGGAATTGAACCTACAATCCGACCCTCTTGAAGTTTGTAAAAGTAATCAGCTTGAACCTGTATTTTCAAACATCAATTTAGACGGTGGAAACGTAGTGAGTTATGGAGAGAAAGCTATTTTGACGGACAGAATTTTCTCCGAAAACCCTGAATATACAAGCCGCAACCAACTCATCAGTGATTTGGAAAATTTATTGGAAGCGGAAGTTATTATTATTCCACAAATCAACAGTGATTATACGGGACATGCGGACGGGATGGTTCGGTTTACAGACAGCAATACTTTAATCGGAAATGACCGGGCAAAAGAATATCAATATTGGCGAAACGGAATCAATAAAGTACTGAAACAGTATCATCTGGATTATATCGACACGCCGTTTTTTACGCATAAAATCAAAGCGTTTCCCGATAATGCTTTAGGCTGTTATATGAATTATTTAGAGGTCGGCAACCTTATTGTACTGCCAAGATTTGAAGTAGCGGATAACTGCGATGATGAAGTGTTGGAGTTGTTCAAAAGGATATTTCCTGATAGAAAAATAGAAAGTATCCATTACAATGAAGTTGGCAAATACGGCGGACTGTTGAATTGCACTACATGGAATATCAGAGAAAATTAAAATCCCCAAATCGGTAGCGGTATGAAAATATTATTGGAGGAAATGAACAAATATGTAGTTGCAAACAGTGATAAAAATTTACAAAATCCCGTAACTTTTGTCGCAGCTATCGGCATTGAAAAAATGATTTCGCTTGTTCGAAAGGCAAATGAGACCAATAAGATATTGGAATTTTCCTATAAGGGAAGAAAGTTAGAATGGAAGTTTCAAAAAGCAGAAAACAAATTTGATTAACAACAATTAATAATGACCTTATACATTTAAAGTTCTTTTTCGATGTCATCTATAGCCGTGTCAAAATCCAAAGCCTGCGTTTTGTCTTTGTTGTAGCCTTCTAATCTTTTAAGCACAATTTCTTTGTGCCACCCGGGTACTGTATCGCCAGCATCATCCTCAATACCTTTGTATTTGCTTTTGAGCGAGTTCCACTCGTTGATGGGAATATATACGCCTGTAGTGTTTCCTTTGCTGTCTGAAATATATTGGAGGTTCATTATTAAAATTATTTAACAGTTAAAAATCCCTGCATTTTACTTCCTGAATGTGTTTAATCATAGATGGTTCGAGTTTCAAATTGATCTGCTCTGCAAGCTCATCCAATGATACTTCGAGGGGGGCCATCTTAGCGGCAATTTTATCCTTCTCGCTCATAACGACCGTTAGTAGAACCCTGATTTTCCTGCCTGATCTTCCTGCCTTACATCCTTCTTTTCTCCTGATTCCAAAAAGCATTTATTAAAACTCATAAAAGTCTGATTGAGCATTAAACTGTGATATGCTACAAAATTACAGAACAGTATTGTTTTATAAAAGAGAAATGTTTTTCAGTTAGATAGTATCTGCCCGTCTCGCCATTGTGTTCAAGCGGCGGGTATTTTATATGTCAGATTATCATAGCGGTTGAGGTCTCTGATCGCTTCCCTGCTGATTTTATGTTCCAATTGACACAGGAGGAATATGATAACTTGATATCGCAAAATGCGACATCAAGTTGGGGCGGAAGAAGAAAATTTCCTAATGCCTTCACGGAATATGGTGTATTGATGCTGTCCAGTGTATTGAAAAGCGCTGCTGCAATACAGGTGAACATAAAAATAATGCGTGTTTATACTAAGCTTCGTGAAATGCTGCTCACAAATCAGGATATTTTGTTGGAATTAGAAAGGCTGGATAAGAAAATAGTTAATATGGACTTCGATATACAAATGCACGATGGAAAATAGCAACAATTTTTGAACTGATAAAAGAAATCATGACAGAAAAATTAAAACCGCAATTGCCAAGGGAACCGATAGGCTTTAAAACAAAGTCAGGTAATAAGACAGGATAAGTAAAAAGGCTCCAACTCACCGTAGTGTCAGGTTCGGTATTAACATAGAATGCCGCAGCGACATCTGACAGCATGAGCAAAACAACATCCCGTTTGCTCCCTGCTCCACATTGCTGCTGATTTTAGCCCTATCTTTGATACCTTCATTTTTTTTAACCGGAGGAGAGCGTGTTGCATTTTCCGGATGATAACCATTAGCTGAATTGTAGTATGAAACCAATTTTATCCTTACTGCTGTTGTGTGCCTGCTTACAATGGGCCAATGCACAGGCCATTCAATATGCCTACCGGATCCAGTTTACCGATAAAAACGGCAGCGGTTTTACCCTTCAGAATCCTGAAGCCTATCTTTCCGACCGCGCATTGTCCCGCCGGGAAAAATACAATATCAACACAGACAGCTTAGACCTGCCGGTAGTGCAAAGCTATATAGACAGCGTATTAGAGCTGAGTAGCGGCATATTGCACTGCAAGTCAAAATGGTTGAATCAGTGCGTGATTTTAGTCAGCGACACCAATGATGTGAACAATATAGCAACGCTGGATTTTGTATATGCCCTGAAAAGGGTAGGGGTATTTCCCTTCGGACTGCATCAAAAGCCGGGAACGGGTACCGCCGGGACATTAGATGAAATGGATACGAATTTCTATGCCGCCGCCTGGAAGCAGATTCATCTGTGTAACGGCGAATACCTCCACCAGCAGGGGTTTATGGGAGAAGGCATGCTCATTGCCGTTCTTGACGTAGGTTTTGTAAATGCCGATGCATTGAGCGCTTTCGACAGTTTGTTCCAGGGCAACCGGCTTGCCGACCAGTTCAATTTTAAGCTGAATAATACGGACGTATTCGGCTCCGGTAATCACGGTACCAATGTGCTGTCCTGCATGGCCGCTTTCAGCCCGGAAGTTTTCGTGGGCACGGCGCCAAAAGCTTTGTATGCCTTGTATGCAACCGATGATGCCTCCACCGAATTTTCCATAGAAATGGATAACTGGATAGCTGCCGCAGAACGTGCAGACAGTATCGGCGCCGACCTGATCAGCTCTTCGCTGGGCTATAATACATTTGATGATACGGAAAATTCCTACGCTTATGAGCAACTGGATGGGCATACCACACCCATTGCCCTTGCCGCTGATATTGCCGTTCAGAAAGGCATCTTAGTGGTGATTGCAGCGGGCAATGAAGGCAATACGCCCTGGCAGCATATTCTTACACCGGGCGATGCGGAAAAAGCGCTGACTGTCGGTTCGGTGAATGATCAGAAAAGTGTGGCCTCAACCAGCGGTAAAGGCCCGAATGCCGCCGGCCTGCTGAAGCCGGATGTGTGCGCTTTAGGCGTACAGGCGGCGGTGATATCCTCCGGAAGCGGACAACCTACCACGCAAACGGGCACCTCTTTTGCTACGCCGGTACTGGCAGGACTGGCGGCCTGCCTGATGCAGGCGGCGCCCCAAAAAACGCCGGAGGAAATAAAATCCCTGCTACACAGTGTAAGCGACCATTATGCCGATCCCGATAATCATATCGGTTATGGCGTACCGGATTTTATGCAGGCTTTACAGTTAGTCGGTGTAAAGGAAGTTATTGCCGGAGCGGATTGCCGGATTTATCCCAACCCGGTGCGGCACACCCTGTTCATCACCCTGTCTGCCGCATGGAATAACAGCCGGATACCGGTTGCCGTTTGGGATGCTATGGGTCGGACACTCCCGGCTCCGGCGGTACACCGCAAAGAAGGCGGAATGGAATTAGATGTTTCGGGTATGGCTCCCGGCGTTTACCGGCTGCGCTTAGATACACCGGAAGGTTTACAGGCGGTTTCTTTTGTGAAGCTTTAAAAAGCGGAGCAGCTAAAGACAGGCGTGAAAAAATATTGCAAAACTGTCATTACTTTTCCCCGAATCGGTACAGGATGCCTATGCCATATCCGATACTGTTAAAAAACACGCCCACTACTCCTTTGTATTTTTGCTCGCTGTATATATAGTCACGGGTTATTCCGTTGTCTGTTGTATAGCTGGTTTCGCGGCTGGATCCGGTTCTGTAGTCTGCAAATAATTCAAAGCGGAGTTCTTCCAATTTCCAATTTTTGATTATATCGGCTGCCCGGCTTTCGCTTTCTTTGGCGTTTGCCAACCAAGGCTTCATGGCTTGCACTCCGTGCGCCACGAAGCCTTAGGAGGCAGCTTTTTTATTCGTTCAGCTTGTTTTTTAAGTCCATACGTTCGTGTAAAATTCTGATTACATCTATTTCATCTTCTGAAATTTGATGATAGAATATAAAGTGTTTTCCCGATTTTAGTCCTAATAATTGTTTGCTTATTTCGGGATAATTTCTTCCAATACTTGGGTTTTTACCAATTTCATTACAAGAAAATTTAATTGATTCGTAATATTTGTCAGCTTGATTTTCTGACCATTCTTGCACTGTGTAATCCCAAATATCGGTTAAGTCATTTATTGCTTCTTGTCTTAATATAACTTTAGCCATTTTTTCTTCTTTCAGATTTTAATTTGGCTAAATGTTCGTCAAAGTCAAAATTTTCAACTCTTGGACTGTTAAGCCCTTGTTGAATAGCACTTTTCAAAGCAATAACTTTACTTTCTTCATTTTCCAAAAGTCGTAGTCCTGCACGAATAACTTCGCTGACGTTTTTGTAACGACCTGCCGAAACCTGACTGCTAACGAATTGGTCAAAATAATTTCCGAGTGATATTGATGTGTTTTTCATTCTTCAAAACTTTTTTCAAACTTACCAAAATTTGGTAAGTTTGAAAAATTTATTTCAGTTGATTATTTTTAATTTCATTTTAAACAATTCACTTCCTTTCTTTGTTAAAAAGTAGCAAGTTATTGTACCAATAATGTTATATGGAATAGATAGTCCAATCACTATCCAACCAACTTCAAGTCCCCACCCGAAACCAAGACTAACCATTTTTCCAACCCGATTAACAGGAAAATAGCCTGCTTTCATATCGTAATAATGCCAAAGCATTCCGCCAAAAGGGGAACTTATTAATATGGTTAAAAGTATTATTGCAATGGTCAGTAAAATTCGTTTTGTTGTATGCTGTTTTGAAAACCTGTCAGCAAAGAGCGTTGCAATAATTCCATAGAAAAAACAAGGGATTGCAATAAATGCTATCGGATATTCCCAATGATATAAAAACATTCTAAAAAGCGCTCCAAACACATAATGGTTTGGCATTATTATCCATAGAATGTAGTATAGTATTGTCGCAAGTATAAAGCTTGTTGTCCAATAAAAAAGAAGTTGTTTTGTTTTTATGATCATCAGTTGTCAATTCTATGGTGCGTCGGTTAGTCAATGTTTGCTGTAGGCAGTTTTTATTGCGGGATTTCTTCCACTAAAATTTCATTTCCTGCTTTGTCGTAGTAAGCACAGGTCATTTTGTCCATACAGATTTCCCATTTTTCAATGCCGTAATCCGAACACATTTTAATAAAAGTCAGAAAGTCCGTTTTGCCTTGTTGATGAGCAATTAACTCGGCTTTAAATTCTTCATTCTTTGCACTGTCAGCAATTATCAACGGGTCATACTTTGCAGACACTTTTGCAGTATAATCATTTCCACCGTGATAGTCAATATGCCCGTCTGTAACATAAGCTTCGTAATGAGTAACACCTAACGACTTTATTTCTTTGATGTAAGCAGGAAAGTCTGCACCTGATTTTACTTTGCTGTGAGCCGCTTTGATTTGTTCTGCTGTAAACATTTTTTCTTGATTTTTAATTGTTAAACGATTTATTGAATTACACGCAACCATAATGCTTAGACCTGCGAAAATGATTAGTGATTTTAAGATTGTTTTTCTCATTGTCTTTTTGCTTTCTGATTACGATGCAAAATTGCAATACTTAAAATCCCTGTAATTGTAAAAAATCGTTTTTCTACAAGAAGCGTTTAAATTTTTCAGGTGTGTCGCCCGTGAATTGTTTGAAATCTTTGATGAAGTGAGCTTGGTCAAAGAAGTTGTTTTCGTAGCAAATTTCTGTAAGCGACTTTGTTTCGCTCATATTGTCAAGAACCGAATTAAAACGAACAATGGAAGCAAATTTTTTGGCAGTCGCTCCTACCACTTTTCTAAATCGTTTTTCAAATGGGCTTTGGCTGATGAATAATTTTTCGTTGAGTTCTTTCACTCGGATTATTCCTTTACTTTGATAAATAAGTTTAACCGCTTCAATAATTAGCTTATCGGTTTCAATATCTTTAAGTTGAGATAGTAAAAACTGTTCAACGACTTTTATTCGTTGGCTGTCGGTTGTTGCAACGGTTAATTTATCTTCAGCTTCTTCCACTTTGTTTTTGTCAAAAATGTCGTCAAGCGAAAGGCTTAAATTAAAAAATTCGTTGGCTGGATGCGAAGTAAAATGCGTAAAACCAATTTCGGTAAAGTAAACTAAAATCGTTCCGATGCCAGGCGAACTTTTAAAGACTTTGTAGCTGTCAGAAATACCTGTGATTCCTGCTGATTTCAGTTTGTCTTCTGTATTGTTCTTTATCGTTGCAAGTTGCCCTCTGTATTGGAAACCGATCACCAAACCCGAATACGGAAATACTTTATATTCACTTTCCAATTCATTCTCCGACACTACAAAATATTTGATGTAGGGTTTTAGTTTTTCTGTCGGAAAATGTTTGTCAAATTTCATTGGTAGGTCTGTTGGCGTGAATTTCGGTAAAATTGCCTACAACGCCCAAATATACGAAGGTTTCTCAAATAGCTAAATTGTTCATCTGTCTGTAATTCAAATAAATTGCTTTTAATTACCTTTGAGATATACAAAATGCGAAGCCGGTTTTCGACCCTATTTTATTCCAAACCTCGTTGGGAATGCAGCACAATTTTTCTCCTATTCTGATATATTCTTTCCGGTAGCAGGTTGAAATATTTAATTATTTTTTTTCCGCTGAAAATCAGAAAATATTCCGGTAATTTTGCGCCACATTTTTGCCACCTTAGCTCAGTCGGTTAGAGCGGCTGTTTCGTAAATAGCAGGTCGGGGGTTCGAATCCCCTGGGTGGCTCGGAGAAAAACATTTGACCCGCTTGGTGAAGGCGGTAATTTAGAACAGTCATTCAACCGAAGACGTAACTGTAATTTTACGAAAAGTTTTCAATCGAAAATGTTTTCCTTTCTCCTTTACAAGCTCAACGGCTTTCGTTTATCGGAAATCAAGAACTTCGGCAAAACTTCGGCAACTTCGGCAAAGCTTCGGCAAAGTGAAAGTGACTTACCGAACTAAAATATATTTTGCCATATTTGTTTGTCCTTCTCTTTTGATAAATTTATTTTCAATCAAATTATTCAAATCATTTCTTGCAGTTCTTTCAGAAATATTATACCGCACCATATATTCTGAAGTTGTAATTTCCCCTTTTTCCTTAAAAAATAGAAGTGCATCTATTTGCCGGCCATTCAAACCAAGTTTGGCAAGTTGCTTTGTTGTCAAATTATTTTTGAACAGCGTTACCGAAAAACCGCCCTCTTGCTCCATAAGCTCGGGCTCGGGCAAACCCGCTTGTTTGCAGGTTTCAATAATGCGAATTGTACCGCTTCCCCAACTGTCAATCAAACCTCCTTTAAAACAAACATCAGCAATTAAGGGATTGCGAGGATTTGAACGATGTGGTTTTTTCAAAATTTCGGAATTTATTCCTGCCGGCAAAGCTCCGTCATTCCAGATATTGATACTGTCGTCATGCATACGGATTTGTGTCATCGCACCCATATAATTACGGTGTATCAATGCGTTTAGCAACATTTCACGAATGGCAGGTGCAGGATATTCGCCCGTTTCTATGCGATACAAACCCTCAAAATGAATTTTCTTGGTAAAGTATTTAAAGTTCAGCAAATTGGAAACTTCACGCAACAATGTAACCAAATTTCCCTCAACCACATCGTGAAATAAAATATCATTTCCTCTGAAATAACCGACTTTTACAAACGTATTCGGGTAAAATCTTGCAGGATTTTTTCCAAATAAAATGATTGAGGCACGTTTCAATTGCCCGTTTTCGGTAAGCAATAATTTGTCAAATGCTTGTTCAATTGTTAGGCCTTCGGTTTCGGGCATTCGTCCTTTTTCGTTCGACATTCGCAAAAATGCAAAAAATGTATTCTCATCAATATCATCAAAAGTTGCTCTTGTTTCAATCACATCATCCCATGTTTTGCCTGGTTTCTTCAATAAAAATTCATTAAGCGAAGCACCGGTTAATTCTTGCTTGGTGCTTCCGCTTCGGTAATAATACCTGCCACGCAACGAAATAGGAACGGAATAGGGAAGTGTAACAATTTCAATAAACTGTTTTTTGTTTTCTTCGTGCAAATTCACTTCAACGGTAATTCCCATTGCATTGCGGATTTTGTTGGGAATTTCGTCCATTAGCCTTTTTGAATCATCAATGCCAACAACTTTTCCATCATCGTCCTTACCAATGAAGATAGCACCCCCTTGCGCATCTGCAAAACCGCAAACCCATTTCAGATAATCTTCGTGCCAAGAGCTTTTATATTCTATATTTTGTTGTTCGGGCATAATTATTCAGCCTCAAAGTAATCCATATTTTTTGCTCACAACAAATTTTCTATCAAGATATAAATTAGAAAGTTCGTAAGTTATTTCGGACATTAATATGCAGGCATGGCAAGCAGCATTCTACCGGGGCTTATAGCCCGCATCGTCTAATATAGCCCGCGCATCATTTTCCTCTAAAATTTCCTTTAAAAACTTACCGGTATTGCGGGCATAGCTTTCCACGATCTTATACCCGATATATACGGCAGTATTCCCCGGACTTTCCGGCGGCATGCCGGTAGAGGTGGGCGCATCGTTCAGGTAACGGTATATCTTTTGCCCGTTGGTTTCATACAACAGGTCGTTTTGCAGAAAATAATTATAGATCAGCGCCTCGTTTTTTTCGCACCATTGCATTTGTTCTTCTGTAAACAGGAAAAATAAAGCTTCCTGCGAGCCGGGCAATACTTTTTTTAGAAAAAACGCTTCCTTGCCTTTCGCAATCATCAGTTGCAGCAGGTTTTTATCTTCAAATGAAAAAGGATATTTGTTTTCATAAATTACCTGCGCGGCAGCCACCGGAATATTTTCCGGCGTATTGCGAATGGTGAGGTAGTATGGAATATTCACCTGCTCATAAGGCGGGAAATCCCGGCCCAGAAACATGTCCAGTCCGATGCCTAAGGTATTTCCGGGTAGTAAAGTAGCGGCATAGTTAAGGCCTGCCGCATAATAATATACCTTTCCGGGAAGCGCTATGCTGCTGTCGTAGTAACGAATATGCTGCAACATTTTTTTCAGCGCGGCGTCCTGTGCTTTGGTATCCGGAAATTTCTGCTGTACGGTTTGAAAGAGCGCCTTAAAGTCGGGATGTGTCAGGAAGCCCAACAGGTGGGTCGTATCGGCATAATTGCCCTTAGTACTGATTCCGGATAATTGGTCTAAATAGATATCCAGGAATTCCGGGTACTGTGCTTTCAACTTGGTAATGCCGGTTTGAAGATAGTTCGTATCCAAAGCCGAAAAGTCTTTATAAAAAGCATAAGACTGAAAAGGAATGCTGGTACCTGATACATCGGGATTCCCGGAATTCCGGCAGGAATTCAGGCTGAACCATATTGCCAAACAACAGCATGCCGGCAGGAATATTCGGAATAATTTCATCAGCAAAATGTATGCAACATTTGGTTGTTCAAAAGGGAGCAAAATTACACCATTTCGGCTGTTTCCCGTACTTTAATGCTTAAAGTTCAATATTGGGTAGTACTTTCGCACCTTGTTTTAGAATTTGCCGTATGCCAAAATACTGCTTCCTGTTAGCCTGTTGCTGCTGCCTGCTGCTTGCCGCTAAGGTGACGGCACAAACGCCGGGGCATGATTCCAATACTTGTCGTTATCTGAAAAGCATCCATATTGAGGGTGCCGGAAAAACCCGTCACGCCGTTATTCTCCGGGAATTGAATATCCGGGAGGGCGACTGCATCCCTGCTGATTCTATGGAAGCGGTGGCACAGCTCAGTCGCTTACGGCTGATGAATATTCAATTGTTCAATGAGGTTCAGATCAACTGGCAGCCGCTGGCAGCAGACAGTCTCAACATGCAGATCAGGGTGTATGAGCGCTTTCCCGTTACGCCCGATCCTGTGGTGGAATTTGCCGACCGCAATTTCAATGTATGGTGGAGCGAGCAACAGCATGATCTGCGCCGAATCAATTTGGGCCTGGCCTTGGTTCATCGCAATTTCCGGGGCAACCGGGAACAGGTTTCCATTTTGGGGCAAATCGGTTATACGCAGAAAGTAGGTATCGCTTATGAACGTCCTTTTATTGACCGTCAGCAAAAACATGGTGCGGGCATTTCTTTTTACGGAATGCAAAACCGGGAAATTGCTTACCGCACCGATTCCAATAAACTGTCTTTTTACCGCAGCCCTACACATGCCATGCTGCGTCAAACGGAACTGTCTGCCTGGTACACCTACCGGCCTCAGTACGCTTCCATTCACAAGCTGAGCCTGAGCTACCAGCATTACTGGATCAGCAATACCATTGCAAATATGAACCCCGAGTATTTGGGTGGTGGGAAGAAGGAAGAGGATATTCTTACGCTGAATTATTTATACAAATACAACGGCGTGGATAACTGGGAATATCCGTTAACCGGTATGCGCATTATCGGATCGCTTCAACAGCAATTTACATTGAAAAATAAATATAATCAAAGCAAAATTTACCTACAGGCCGACCGTTACTGGCATGCAGGTAAGAAATGGTATATGAGCTTAGTGTTCAGGGGAAAACTTTCCTTTCCGCAAACACAGCCTTATATCTTCCAAAAAAACATGGGCTATGATTATGATTATGTGCGCGGCTATGAATATTATGTGATTGACGGCTCCTCTTTTGCTCTTTTGAGAGCTACGCTCAAACGGGAGCTGCTGAATGTTAAGATTCATTTGCCCATCCGCTATTTCCAGGTTATTCCTTTGCGTATCTATCCTAAAATTTATGCCGATGCCGGACGGGTCTATAATGCTAATCCTTATAATGATTATCTTTACAATAAAATGCTTTACAGCGCCGGTGTAGGATTGGATGTGGTTACGTTTTATGATATTAAAGTGAGAATAGAATACACGTTCAACGCGCTTGGTGAAAATGGCCTATATTTACATAAAAGCGGAGAATAAAATCTGAATGATACCGGTTTCCGCCGGAAGCGTAAATTTAATTGTCAATATGTTATTAGCCTTATATAATCGTGTTTTTGAAGAAACGGACATTCCTTTATTACAGCATACTTTTTCTTTTCTGAAGGAAAATCAGTTGCGGGTAATATTGTTCCGGGATTTTTATGAACGGTTGCAGCCATATATTAATTTTGAAGAGCCGCCGCTTTTATTCCAATCCAATAAAGACCTGCCCCCTCAAACGGATTTTATGATCAGCTTAGGCGGCGACGGCACCATGTTAGACACGGTCAGCTATATCGGCAATTCCGGCATACCCGTAATCGGCATTAACCTGGGACGCTTAGGCTTTCTGGCGGATATCCCCGAAAACGAGATGGACAGCGCCTGGCAGGGACTGCTGCGCGGTTCTTATTCCATTGAAAAACGCAGCCTGATTCATTTGGACAGCAATGTCCCGCTTTTTGGCGAATGCCCTTACGCCCTTAATGAATTTACCCTCCACCGGAAGGATTCTTCTCAAATGATCAAAATTCACACCTACCTGAACGGGGAGTTTTTAAATACCTATTTTGCAGACGGATTAATTGTTTCTACTCCTACCGGAAGCACCGGTTACTCTTTAAGCTGTAACGGCCCGGTTATGTTTCCCCAGGCATCCGTATTCGTCATTACACCTGTAGCGCCGCATAATCTTAATATCCGCCCGATAGTTGTGCCGGATGATTATGTGGTTTCCTTCGAATTGGAAGGCCGCACCGATCAGTTTCTGTGTACGCTCGATTCCCGCATGGAAGCCATTACCAAAGATGTGCAATTAGCGGTTAAAAAAGAAGATTTTGAAATTTCTTTAGTAAAATTGGATGAACATAATTTTCTGAAAACACTCCGGCAGAAGCTGTATTGGGGAGCCGATAACAGGCATTAAAAATGCAAAATATAAAAGTCAAAATGCAAAAGTCAAAAATCTCTTTTGCCTGATTTGGGTATTGTTTAAGCAGGGAAAATCGTCCATTCAAAGCTCAAGCGCTTTCAATAGGAATGGGTTTTAACTCGTTTCAAAAAAAGAATTTACCATTCAAAGAATAAACAGAGGCCGGTATTTTCCGGAAAAATCTACGGGTCGTTTTTCCGTAGTTTGCTGTGCCGTCATGCTCATGCGGTCAGAAACCGTAGCCGCTACGACATAATCAGGGAATGCCGAACGACCGTTTGGGCACTACGGCGAGCGGGTTATCTATTTCTTCTTGTTTAGTTTTTTCTTTTCTTCTGTTGAAGGTGGTAAAAAGTTATCGGAAGTGATTACCCTTTGTCCTGTTTTGCTTTCCAGTTCTTTCCTTGCATTTTTCGCAACAGCTCCGCCTTTTTTCCCTGCTATTGCATTTTGTTGAATGCCTTTTGCTTTTTCAGCTTCCGCAATTTGCCGGGTTGAAAGTTCGGCTAATGTTGTAAAAATAAGTTCAGCTTCGCTCATGTGGTCACGCAGATTTTGTGATTTCAGACCTTTCAAATCCTTGTGCTTTTTTACGGTCAAACCTGTCCACTCTTGATGAATGATATTGGTAAGCATAGCAAATTCATCTGATTGTTCAACTCCGCTTTCTTTCCAATAATCAGTCAGTTTGTTCCGCGTTTCTTGCCCCGACATACGTTGTTGTATCCACTTTTCACTTCTGCCGAGTTTCTGCCAATTCTCTCTTGCCCTGTCCAAACTTTGTTCGGGGTCGGCTATTTCCTGTATACGCTCGTAACCCACTTTTGCCAACCATTGTTTAAAAGGTTCGGCTTTGGGAGAAGGAATTGATTGAATGATACGAAGTAAGGTTTCTGTGTCTGCGGTGTCTGTTTCACGCATTTTGCCGTCTTCGGCCTGCATTTTCAACCGTACGATTTTATCGTACGCTTCACTTCCCTCTGCCGTTAATTTCTTTTTCAAGTCAGACCAATAGCGTTTAGGTACGCTACTTCCTGTAAGTATTTCAATAACGTCAATTACGGAAAAATACCACTTCTCCTGCTCCTCATCCCAATGGGTGCGAACTTGTTTTTGTTCAAATATTTTTATGGCGTTTTCTTTGCTCATATTTTTGGGATATAGTATGTGCGAAGATACCAATTATTGTTATTTACTTTCTTCGTTTTCTCCAATCCCAGGGCGCAATAGGGTTTGATTCGCTCCAAATTCTAATTTTCCTGCTCCTTGCTTCTGTTTCTAATAGAGCATATTCTTTACTATCAGAATATTTTTTGAAATGCCAGGCCAGCCCGTTTTTTACAAGTTCTTTATTCAGGTTTCTTCCGTCCTCTAAGATTACTTCTGCAATAAGCCGCTTATTCCGATCGTATTTATTTTTATCGTTGACAATAAGCGTTACGTAAGTTCCAAAACATAAATTAGCAACAAATTCTTTTGCTTTATTTCCAAACGGCTGCTTCTTTTCGGGGCAATCAATATGAGCAAACCTTATGGTTTGTTCTTTCCCATCCATCAGTAAGACAAAAGTATCGCCATCTTTTATACCTATTACTTTGTACGCCGTTTTCTGCTCTGTTTGTTTTGTCTCGGAAAATGAGGTTTGATAAGTATAATGCCGCTCGTATTGTTTGCTTTCAGGATGATTGCAACTTGTTAAACAAAGTAAAACAGCGAAAATCAGGAATCGTGTCATTTGAAAATTATTTCATTGTTTTCATGGTCAATTTCAATTTTGCCCAATCTTTCAAAAACTGTCTGGCCTGATAATAATGGAGCATCTACATGGTCAATTATAGTTGCTTCAATATTTTCTAAAACGATGTTGCCAATTTTTACGGTTCTTAGATTGATTTTAGTACCTTTTGAAATTTGCACCTTTCGTTCATGCGGTCAGAGACCGGTGCCACTGCGACATAGCCCGGAGAAATGCCGAACAACCGTTTGGACACTACGGCGAGTGGAATTTTAAAATTCTTTTTTCAGCCAACTCCTTTAAATCCTTGTTGCCGTCATTCTCGCTACTTCAAATAACGATTGATATTCCTTACTCGTAATTTTTTCTTTTACATGCTCAACAGTTTTCAATTGGCCATTGTTTTTATTTCCCAATAACCCACTTTATTAGAGCCTTTTCTAACAATTATGCCTGCTTCTTATTAATTTAGCAATATGATTTTCGATTGTTCGTGATGATTTATTTACGAGTTTCGCAAGTTGTGCCGCTGAATAATCAGGGTATTGCTCAATTAAACTTAATGTTTCTAAAATTTCTTTTCCGAAATTATTCCGAAGTTGTTCCGAACTATTTTTCAGCATTGAGCAATGAAGCGAACCTGAAAGGCAAGCCTTATGCCTGGCTGGTATTTGGTGTAGAAAATAAAAAACATGCAATTGTTGGCACGAAATTTCGTCCGCAGCGAAAAGATCTGGACAGCCTGAAAAAAGAAATTGCAGACAAAACACTCAATAGAATTACATTTATTGAAATTCACGAATTGAATTTACCTGAAGGCAGAGTTCTATTATTTCAAATTCCGGCTGCACCAAAAGGTATTCCTATTCCATTTGATGGACACTTTTATGGAAGAGATAACGAATCCTTAGTACCCTTAAATCTGGAAGAAATTGAACGTATCCGGGCACAGGCCACTACCGAGGATTGGAGTGCTGCCATCATTCCGGATGCTACCTTAGATGATCTGGACGAAGAAGCTGTTGCTTTGGCGAGAAAAAACTTTAAAAGTAAGTTTACGGACAAAGCAGATGATGTGGACAAATGGGATGACATCACTTTCCTTAACAAAGCCAAGGTAACCATCAAAGGAAAAATAACCAGAACCGCCATTATCCTGTTGGGTAAAGATGAATCAGAACATTTTTTAAGCCCGGCAGAGATCAAGATTCGCTGGAAGCTGGTTGATAAACACAACAATGATATTGATTACGAGATATTCGGGCTGCCACTGATTCTTTCCGTAGAGAAAGTATTTGTCAAAATACGGAATATCAAATACCGTTATATGCAGGAAGGAACCATTTTCCCTGCCGAGGTTTCCAAATATGAACCTTTCTCCATTCGGGAAGCCATTAATAACTGCATTGCTCATCAGGATTATACCAAAAGTGCCCGTATCAACATCATCGAAATGGAAGACCAGCTGGTATTTACCAATCAGGGATCCTTCATTCCGGGAAGTGTGGAAAAAGTGGTGATAGAAGATGCACCGGAGGAATTTTACAGAAACCGGTTTCTGGCAACTGCTATGTTCAATCTTAAGATGGTTGATACTGCCGGAGGGGGCATAAAAAAGATATTCAATTTTCAGCGGGCACGCTATTTCCCTTTACCCGATTATGATTTGTCTGATGATAAGGTTAAAGTAGCCATTTCCGGAAAAATTCTGGATATGGATTATGCCCGGCTTTTGGCTCAACACAAAGACCTGACTTTAGATGAAATCATCCTGCTGGATAAAGTACAGAAGAAAAAAGCACTAACCGAATCGGAAGAAAAACATCTGAGGAGCAAGAAGTTGATTGAGGGTAGAAAACCCAATTATTTTATCGGAATTAAAGTAGCACAAAAAACAGGCCAGAAAGCAGCCTACTCTAAAAACAAGGCTTTTAACAAAAGTTATTACCTCGATCTGATAGAAAAGGCAATTAAAGAGCATCAAAGTTTGGAAAGAAAGGACATTGATGAACTGTTGTGGAATAAATTGCCCGAATGGATGGATGAGCAACAGAAGAAGCATAAAATCAACAATCTCTTATCAGAATTAAGAAGGAAGAACAAAATAGAAAACAAAGGCACATTCAAGATGTCGAAATGGATTCTAATAAAGGAGCAGTAATTAGAAGATTTATTAGAAGGATTATTAGAAGAGTTATTAGAAGAATGAAAAGTTAAAGATTCTTTGTATGCTAAAGATAAAAGAGTTAGGAATAATATTGAAAGAGATATTAGTGCTAAGTCAAAAGTAAAAAGTCAATGAAAAAACAATAAAAATTGTTACTCGGGTATTCTGTACCTGTTCCACTCCTTTTCTTCCTCTGCCAAATCAGGTACATTGCTGAATACATCGTCCAATGCTTTTTGCGGAATTTGAATATTGACTTCCTCGCTTTCGTCATATTCGATGCCTAAATTATTAGGGTTTATCTCCGGTTCTGTAATTTGACTTTCATTATAAAAACTAACCATAACCAACCACCAACCACATTTTTCATTTTCACTTAACTGTTATTATAACATTCTTACTTAACTTCGCCACCTTAATAAATCGTCCTGTATTTTGAAATATAAACACTTGCTTTTTATAGTCTTTTTGATCCTGCTGATTGATCAGATCATTAAGATATATATAAAGACGCATTTTTACTTAGGCGAGGCTGTGCATGTGGCAGGAACCTGGTTTCAGCTCTGCTTTATTGAAAATGAAGGCATGGCTTTCGGTATGAAAATTATGGATGCCCCGGCGGGTAAAGTTATCCTTACGCTTTTCCGGCTTGTTGCCGTTGTGCTGGGGTTTTTCTGGCTGAAAAAATTATTGCGGCAGGGTTATTCAAAGGGTTTGCTGATCTGCGCTGCATTTATACTGGCAGGCGCTGCCGGCAATCTTATAGACAGCATGTTCTATGGCATGATATTTACGGACAGTGATTATGCAGTTGCCCGATTAGTGCCTTTCGGAGAAGGTTACGGCTCTTTCCTGCATGGCAGGGTGGTGGATATGTTTTATTTTCCGCTGATTGATACCACCTGGCCGCAATGGGTGCCATCGCTAGGAGGAAGGCCGCTCCGTTTTTTTGAACCGGTTTTTAATTTAGCCGACGCCTGTATTTCCGTTGGAGTGATCGTATTATTATTATTTCAGAAAAAATTAATGAAACATAAAAACGTAAAAGAAAGCGCATAAGTTTTATTGCAAAGCCGGAAAATGGACGCTAAAACCTACCGCATATTAACGACAATAGCTGCCTGGTGCTTCAACTATTACCTGCTGTTCCTGGTGTATGTAATTTTTTTCTTCCGGTTCTTTTTTGCATTTAAAAACTCCGCAGCTTAGATTATAAGTTATACGCTCTTTCTCTTATCTCAAATAGTCTTTGTTGGTTTGTTGACAAGTGTTGCTTTTAAAAAAATATGGAGCAAAAACAGTAAAAAGATAAACGCTTATTTTGTTTTTTCCCTGATTTTTTTAATATTGGAACTGACCGGCTGCTTTTTTACTTTAAACGCCTGAGGTCAGGATTATAATTTTTACTACTCAATAAAAAAATATGACAAGTTCTTTTGAACCGACATTAGCCTATGCGCAGGAACAGGATGATATGGACTTTCTGTATTCCTTCCGCGAGCGTTTTTGTTTTCCGCAGCACGATGGCAAAGACGCGCTGTACTTTTGCGGCAATTCGCTCGGTCTGCAGCCTAAAAGCACAAAATATCTTTTTGAAAAGGAATTAGCCGACTGGGCAAAATGGGGCGTGGAAGGGCATTTTAATGCAAAAAATCCCTGGTTCGGCTACCAGAATGCTTTCGCCGCACCTTTGTCAAAGATTGTGGGTGCAAAGGAACAGGAGGTTTGTGCGCTGAATACGCTGACGGTTAATCTGCACCTGCTGATGATTTCATTTTACCGCCCTGAAGGAAAGCGGTATAAAATCATCATGGAAGCCGGCGCTTTCCCTTCCGATCAGTATGCAATGGAAACCCAGGTCAGGATGCATGGCTACGATCCTGAAGATGCCATCATCGAACTGTATCCACGGGAGGGCGAGTACTGCCTGCATGAAGCAGATATCTTAGCAGCTATAGCTGCCGCCGGGGATAGTTTGGCTTGTGTTATGATGAGTGGTGTGAATTATTATACCGGGCAATGGTATCCTATGGCGGCTATCACCGAAGCAGCCCATCAGGCCGGCGCTGTCTGCGGCTTCGATCTGGCTCATGCCGTCGGTAATGTGCCGATGCAACTGCATGACTGGAATGTGGATTTTGCCTGCTGGTGTTCTTACAAATACCTCAATTCCGGCCCCGGCGGCGTAGGTGGTATTTTTGTGCATGAAAAACACGGTAACAACCCGGATGTCCTGCGATTAGCAGGCTGGTGGGGAAATGAAGAATCGGAGCGTTTTCAAATGAAAAAAGGGTTTCAACCTGCTGCCGGCGCCCGAAGCTGGCAAATGAGTAATGCACCCGTATTTAATATGGTGGCGCATCAGGCATCTTTAGATATCTTTGAAAAAGTGACCATGAAACAGCTACGGGAAAAGAGCCTGAAACTCACCGCTTATTTTGAATATTTATTGCAGCAAATGCAGCATCTTGACTTTAAGATCATCACGCCGTCACAGCCCGGGCAAAGAGGAGCGCAATTGTCCCTGCTCTTCGGCGCCGGCGGTAAAGCGGTATTTGATGCGCTGAGCCGGAACGGTGTGATCACCGACTGGCGGGAACCGAATGTGATTCGTTTTGCGCCGGTACCGCTATACAACTCTTTTGAAGATGTGTATCAAACCTGCGCCATTATGAATGCACTGTAATATGCCGGATCAGCCGGGAGCTTTTTAAAATAATTTTGCTGCTTGCCGATGTCAGTTTTCCTCTTGCTTTTTGTATGTGTCAGCGGCCTGCATGTCGGCTTTCAGATCTTGTTTTACTTTAGAAAAAGCTGGCTGCAAACCGGAAGCGTTATTGATCCGCCTGCAGCATCGGTCATTATCTGCGCCAAAAATGAGGCCGAAAATCTGCAATTGTTTTTACCCTCGGTATTAAGGCAGGAATATGCCGGTGATTGGGAACTGATCGTGGTCAATGATGCTTCGGAAGATGACACGGCTGAAATATTAGCATCATTCGCTGCGCAGTTCAGCCATTTGCGTGTTATATATATTCCGGCGGATATGCCCAGGGATTTACCGGGTAAAAAAATGGCGCTGCAACAGGGCTTCGATGCGGCCAAATATCCCTTTTTGCTTTGTACCGATGCCGACTGCAAGCCTGCCGGCAGGCAATGGTTAGCAACGATGGTTACTGCCGCCGCCTTTCGTTATAAAGAAATTCTATTGGGTTACGGCGGCTACCAGCAACGCAGCGGCTTGCTGAACCAGTTTATCCGCTGGGAAACCGTGCATACCTGTATGCAGTATTGCAGCCTGAGCGAAATCGGGAGGACTTATATGGGAGTCGGGAGGAATTTGTTGTTCCGGAAAACGGCTGTTGAGCGTTTGAAAGATAACGAGACTTTTCTCCGTATTTACCGCAATACCAGCTCCGGCGATGATGATATCACCGTTAGCTTTGCAGCCGGTGGCGGTAATACGGGTATTTGCCTGCATCCCGATGCCCATACCGTTTCTATTCCTAAAGACAACTGGAAGGCCTGGTGGAGTCAGAAAAAGCGCCATGTCAGTACCGGGAAATATTACCCCTCAATAGTAAAAAAGCTGCTCGGGCTTTATGCGCTGAATCATGCATTATTTTGGTTGCTGTGTATTGCCGCCGTCATTCTGGGCAGCACAGGATGGCTGAGCATACCGCAGCAATTATGGATCAGTGCCTGTTTCCTGTTACGCTTAGGCTGGTCCTGGATGAATGCCGGAATATGGTATTATTCCCTGCGGGAAAAAAAACTGTTGTGGTTTTATCCCTTAGGTGATTTGGGATGGGCATTTTATAATGTAATTTTGTCGCCTTATATATTTTGGAAAAATAAAAAAGCTTGGAAATAATCCTGAAATATTTTGACGGCTTCACCCCGGAACAAATAACGCGCTTTACACAACTGCAGGCATTGTATGAACACTGGAATGCACAAATCAATGTGATTTCCCGTAAAGATATTCATGCGCTGTATGTCAAACATGTGCTGCATTCGCTGAGCTTTACTGCCGTCTGCACCTTTGAGCCTGGTATGCGTATTGTGGATATCGGTACGGGTGGCGGCTTCCCCGGCATACCTTTAGCCATTTTTTATCCTGAAACTGAATTTGTATTAGTGGATTCTATTGGTAAGAAAATTAAAGTGGTGCAGGAAATAGCTGCGGCATTAGGATTGAACAATGTCCGGGCTATACATTCCCGCGTAGAGGATATAGCGCAGGGCCAGTTTGATTTTGCCGTATCCCGTGCAGTGGCTCCCGTAAAGATGTTGTGGCAATGGGCTAAGCCGAAAATTAAAAAAGGAAAAACCGCAGAACTGGCTAACGGTTTGCTCTGCCTGAAAGGCGGCGACCTGGCTCAGGAAATACAGGAAAGCGGTACCAGACCATTAGTCTGGGAAGTGCAGGATATTTTTCCCGAACCTGAATTTGCAGATAAATATGTGTTGTGGGTAGGAAGATAATACCCCTGGCAATAACAGAACGAAAACAAAAAATATCATGAGTGTTATCGCACCTTCGCTAAGCATTTTAATCATTACCTATAACCGTTGTGATGATTGCCTGGCATTATTAAAAAACTTAGAAGGTCAGCATCAGATTAATGAATTTGTAGGGGAGGTTTTACTCCTGAATAATAACTCAGGCGACAGCTATCAGCCGGTACAGGAATTTATACGGAATAGCCTATTGCCTATAAAATATATTCAGCACCAGGAAAACTTAGGCGTTGCCGGTGGCCGGAATTTTCTTATCGAACGGGTGCGGTTTCCTTACCTTTTAGTGCTGGATGATGATGTGGAATTTGACCGATCGGATGCCATTCGTACCATTGCAGGCTTATGGGATAAGGAAATTTACCAAAAAAACAATACCGCAGTCATCACCCTCAATATTCATTATTATGAAACCCGGGAACGTCAGCGGAATGCATTGCCTCATAAAAATTATAAGGAATACAAGGACAAGGATTGCTTCCTGACTTATTATTTTACCGGCGCCGCGCACCTGATGAAAAAGGAATTATTCGGCAAGACCGGTTATTACCCGCAGGATTTTTTCTATGGTATGGAAGAGTACGACCTCAGTTACCGTATCGTGGATGCCGGTTATACGCTTGCTTACGACAGCAGCGTTTTGGTTTGGCATAAAGAATCCGCCCAGGGACGTATGCCCAATCAGGAAAAGCTGAAAATGATGTGGTATAATAAAAGCGTAGTAGCCTGGAAATATCTTCCCGAAAAATACTACCATTCCACCGTAAGGATGTGGGGGCTGTATTACCTGCGCCACAGTGGTTTTGACCTGAAAGGTTTTTTTGAAAACAGGAAAAAGATAAAAACCATTCCTCAAAAGACAGATCGCCGCCCCATCAGTACCAGGGCATTGGCTTATCTTTACGAAGTAAAAGCACGGCTGAGTTATTAAATATCTGTAATACCGCCCACCACTACATTTTTAATTGAAAAAATTTAATAAAAACACCTTTATGACATCCAGACTGATACCCGCCGTATTACTGATCGTATGCCTTGCCGGCAGCTTTGGAATACCGCCGGCAGCGCATGCACAGAGCGATGCTTTTTCATCTTTTAAAGAAAAATTTTTAGAAGAATTCTGGCGAATAAACCCGGAATGGGCTACTATGGTCGGCTATCATCAGCATGATGATTTGCTGTCCATGCCGGATCAGACCGGCTTTAAAAACCAAAGAGCTTTTGCAAACAGATATATAGAACAGCTTAACCGTTATGATCTGAAATCACTAAGTCCCGCCGATCAGATTGACTGCCGGTTAATCCGGAATGAATTAGAAAAAATGCTTTGGCAATTGGATGAAGAACGGGCCTGGCAATGGGATCCTACACGCTATAACCTGAGCGATTTGTTTGCCACCATGCTGAATGAGCCATATGCTCCCCTGGAGCAACGCTTGCAAAGCTTCACCCAAAGAGCGCAGTTGATTCCGGAGTATTATCAGGCAGCTAAAGAAAATATTCAAAATCCCGTACCGGAATTGCAGGCGCTTGCGGCAAATCAGATTCAGGGCGGGCTGTCGGTATTCACACAGGACTTTGCCGATTCCCTTAAAATGGCCGGCCTTTCAGATAAGCAGAAAGCCGAAATGTTGCAAACCGTGAATAATGCTGCATCTGCCATCGGGAATTTTGCAACATGGTTATCCGGATTCAAACCCGAACATCCGAGGAGTTTTCGTTTGGGTGCACGACTTTACGAAAAGAAATTTCATTACGATATTCAGTCACAATACACTGCCGCCCAGCTATACGAATTTGCCGTACAACGCAAGCAGTTTATTCATACGGAAATGGCACGCATCAGTCGCGATTTATGGCCTGAATATTTTGGAAAAACCACGATGCCTTCTGACAGCTTGGTACTGATTCGTAAAATGATAGATACACTTTCGGTAGTGCATGTAAAACCGGCAGCATTCCAGTCTGCCATTGAGCAGCAATTGCCGGATTTAATTCAATTTATTCAGGATAAAGACCTCCTTTACATAGACCCCTCCAAACCCTTAGTGGTACGGCGCGAACCGGCATACATGGCCGGAATAGCCGGCGTGTCCATCAGCGCTCCCGGACCTTACGATAAGAATGGCAATACCTATTATAATGTGGGCAGCTTAGAGGGCTGGCCTGCTGCTAAGGCGGAAAGTTATCTGCGGGAATACAATCACTATGTTTTACAAATCCTCAATATTCACGAAGCTATACCCGGCCATTATACGCAATTGGTATATGCCAACCAGTCACCCAGTATCATCAAATCCGTTTTCGGTAATGGCGCCATGATCGAAGGCTGGGCGGTATATACCGAACAAATGATGCTGGAAAACGGCTATGGCGGTAATGCGCCGGAAATGTGGTTGATGTGGTACAAATGGAACCTGCGCACTGTTTGCAATACTATTCTCGATTATGCAGTACACACGCAGGATATGACTGAAGCCGAAGCAATGAAACTGCTCACTCAAGAAGCCTTTCAGCAGCAGGCCGAAGCGGAAGGTAAATGGAAACGGGTTAGCGTAACTAATGTGCAGTTGGTCAGCTATTTTGACGGCTATAAAGAAATTACCGCCTTGCGTGATGCCCTGATGCAAAAGGAAGGCGATGCTTTCCGGCTTAAAAAATTTCATGAACAATTTTTAAGCTATGGCAGTGCACCTGTAAAGTATATCCGCCAGATGATGCTTCTGGAAACATCCAACCGTTAATCATTCCATTCTTAAAATACAAAATTCATGCCCGGAAAATCCGATTTACCTGTTATCATCTTAGCCTCTCGGTCTCCGCGCCGCAAACAATTGCTGGAGCAGGCCGGGATACCATTTATCATACAATCCGCCGATATTGCAGAAGACTTTCCGGATCATCTTCCTTCTGCGAAAGCGCCGGAATATATTGCGGCCAATAAAGCCGATGCTATTGCCAGGCAGGAGCCGGATAGCATTATCATTGCTGCCGATACGGTAGTCATCCTGGAAAACCGCATTATCGGCAAGCCTAAAGATGAAACCGATGCCCGGGAGATGCTTCGGGCGCTTTCGGGGAAGAAACATGAGGTGGTAACCGGAGTGGTTTTGCAAAAAGCTGAAAAAAAACGGTCTTTTTCCGAAACTACCGAAGTGTATTTTCATCCTTTGAGCGATGAACAGATTCAATATTATATCAGCCATTATCAGCCCTATGATAAAGCCGGCGCTTATGCTATCCAGGAATGGATCGGTCTTGTAGGTATAGAAAAAATCCGGGGCGATTATTACAATGTGATGGGACTGCCGGTTCAAAGCCTGATGCAAGCTTTGAAGCAGTTTTACGAACTGCCTTTTCCTTTGTTCCCATAAAGCCCGGCTTCGCCGCTAAAAAATCAATATCTTTGTTTCTATAAATTAAATATCAAACACAACAGAAAATGGATCAACAAAATCAGGATCAACAACAACAAATCAACATTGAATTATCAGAAGAAATGGCGGACGGTACTTATGCCAATCTTGCGGTTATTACCCATTCCTTTGCCGAATTTGTAATTGACTTTGTCAATGTGATGCCGGGCTTGCCTAAAGCAAAGGTGAAATCCCGAATCGTGATGACCCCGCAACATGCCAAACGCCTGATGCGTGCCATCATTGACAATGTGAAACGCTATGAATCGCAAAACGGCGTTATTAAGGATCAGGAGCAAAACAACAGCCTGCCTTTCACTTTCGGAGGGCCTACAGCCGAAGCATAATTTCAGCCTGCCGTACAGAACGGCAGATTTTAAACAATCCGGAAGGACTTCTTACACCGGCTCTGCCAGGAGCATAGTGCGGAAGTCCTTTCGGACAATAAGAGCCATCCGAAATTTTTTGCTGTTTCCCATAACAGGAATAATTTTGATGACGGCTGATCCGGGCAATGCCTTTTATCTTTTTTTCAATCTCAGATTATGTACGCCGGTTTAGAAGATTGCCTGCTTTTTTTAGAAAAAAACAACCAGTTAGTCCGTATCCGGGAGATGGTGGATCCTGATCTGGAGATGGCTGCTATTCATCTGCGTGTACATGCCATGCAGGGTCCGGCAATCTTGTTTGAACAGGTAAAAGGCAGCCGCTTTCGTGCCGCTTCCAACCTGTTCGGCACAGTGGAACGCAGCAGGTTGCTTTTTCAGAAAACCTGGGATCGGGTAGAAAAAGTGATTGCACTGCGTAAAGACCCCGTCCGCGCTCTCCGAAAACCTTTTGCACATCTCGGTACGGCAATGGCTGCTTCCAAAGCCATTCCCCGAAACACCACAAGCGGTACAGCCGGAAAATTCGATTTAATAACCATTGACGAACTTCCCCTGATCAAACACTGGCCAATGGATGGCGGCGCTTTTGTCACCTTGCCCCAGGTTTATACGGAAGATGTGGAGCAGCCGGGTATCATGCATTCCAACTTAGGCATGTATCGTATCCAGTTGACTGGAAACGATTATGAGCGGAATAAAGAAATCGGTTTGCATTACCAGATTCACCGGGGCATCGGTATTCACCAGACCAAAGCCAACGCTATGGGGCTTCCGCTGAAAGTAAGCTGTTTCGTAGGCGGTCACCCTGCTCATACCCTGGCTGCCGTTATGCCGCTGCCGGAAGGCATGAGCGAGCTTACCTTTGCCGGAATGCTGGCAGGACGGAGGTTTCGCTATCATTACCAGGATGGATTTTGCATCAGTAATGATGCCGATTTTATCATCACGGGAGAAGTATTGCCCGGTATGAATAAGCCGGAAGGTCCTTTCGGCGATCACCTGGGCTATTACAGTCTTCAGCATCCTTTTCCCGTAATGAAGGTGCATAAAGTCTATGCCCGCAAAAATGCGATTTGGCCTTTTACGGTAGTGGGGCGTCCTCCGCAGGAAGACACCGCCTTTGGCGCCCTCATTCATGAGCTTACCGGCGATGCCATACCGCAGGAATTACCGGGTGTAAAGGAGGTGCACGCCGTAGATGCAGCCGGAGTACATCCGCTGTTGTTTGCCGTGGGCACAGAACGCTATACGCCTTATTTAAAAGAGCAAAAACCGGCGGAGCTGCTGACACAGGCCAATCGTATTCTGGGCACGGGGCAACTTAGTCTGGCTAAATACCTGTTTATTGCCGCTACAGACGGTCGGGAAAAATTAGACAGTCACGAGGAAGCGGCATTCCTGCAATACCTGTTAGAGCGCATTGACCTGAGCCGGGATATTCATTTTTATACCAATACTACTATTGATACCCTCGACTATTCCGGAACGGGACTGAACAGCGGCAGTAAAGTGGTATTAGCCGCTTACGGCCCGGTGAAACGGGAGCTGTGCACAGCTATTCCGGAAACTTTGAAACAGCTCCGGGATTTTTCAAATCCCCGTTTAATCATGCCGGGCATAGCAGCGCTTCAGGCGTCGGCTTTCCGGGATTACCGGCAGGCTGCTTTGGAAATGGAGGCGTTGAATCAGCAAATCAATGCCCTGAAGGGAATGGGAGACAGTTGCCCGGTAATAGTGATTTGTGATGACAGTAATTTTATTGCCGAACGTTTATCCAATTTCCTGTGGGTAACCTTTACCCGGAGCAATCCCGCCTTTGATCTGTACGGAATCAACAGCCGCACGGAACATAAGCACTGGGCCTGCGATCAGCTCATTATTGACGCCCGCCGGAAACCTCATCATGCACCGGCGCTGGAAACAGATCCCGAAGTGGAACGTCGGGTGGATCGTTTATTCGAAAAAGGCGGCAGCTTATACGGGATTGGGAGGTGATGGCTGAAGAACTATTTTCATTTCTCCTTCTCATAAAAATGAAAATTTTATTACAGACGTTTCATAATTCAGCATTATCATCTTACCTTTGCCGCCGAAATTTCCATCTGTTTAAAAATTTTCTAAATTATTGATATGCCCAACATCGGTAAAATCAAGCAAATCATCGGTCCGGTAGTGGACGTTTACTTCTCTTCCGGCAATAAACTGCCCGAAATTTACAATGCCCTGGAGCTGACACGTGAGAACGGTGATAAGTTAGTTATGGAAGTGCAGCAGCACTTAGGAGAAGACAGCGTACGCTGCGTGGCCATGGACGGTACCGAAGGCTTAGTGCGCGGTATGGATGTTGTGGATACCGGCAAAGCGATCGCTATGCCGACCGGCGACCAGATCAATGGCCGCCTGTTTAATGTAACCGGTGATGCCATTGACGGCCTGCCGGCTACCAGTAAAGCGCAGAACAGCCGCCCGATTCATGCTATGCCGCCTAAGTTTGAGGAGCTGAGCACCGCATCGGAAATTCTCTTCACCGGTATCAAGGTTATTGACCTGATCGAACCTTATGCCAAGGGCGGAAAGATCGGTTTGTTTGGTGGTGCCGGAGTAGGTAAAACCGTACTGATCCAGGAGCTGATCAATAACATTGCAAAAGGTCACGGCGGTCTGTCCGTATTTGCAGGAGTGGGCGAACGTACCCGTGAAGGAAATGACCTGATGCGGGAAATGATTGAAGCCGGCATTGTAAAATACGGTGATAAATTTATTGAAAGTATGGAAAAAGGCGGATGGGATCTTTCCGCCGTGGATATGGAGCAACTGAAAGAGTCCAAAGCCACCTTCGTATTCGGCCAGATGAACGAGCCCCCCGGCGCCCGTGCCCGTGTGGCCCTGAGCGGATTGACCATGGCGGAATATTTCCGGGATGGCGACGGCGCAGGCAAAGGCCGCGATATCCTTTTCTTCGTGGATAATATCTTCCGTTTTACCCAGGCCGGTTCTGAGGTGTCCGCCCTTTTAGGCCGTATGCCTTCGGCGGTAGGTTATCAACCTACGTTGGCTACCGAAATGGGTCTGATGCAGGAGCGGATTACTTCTACTAAAAACGGTTCCATCACTTCCGTTCAAGCGGTATATGTACCGGCGGATGACCTTACGGATCCGGCGCCGGCTACCACATTTGCCCACTTAGATGCTACGACGGTACTGAGCCGTAAGATTGCGGATTTAGGTATTTATCCTGCGGTGGATCCATTAGATTCCACTTCCCGTATCCTTACACCAATGATCGTAGGTGAAGAGCATTATAACTGTGCCAACCGCGTGAAGTTGATTCTGCAGCGTTATAAAGAACTACAGGATATCATTGCCATCCTCGGTATGGATGAGCTTAGCGAGGATGATAAACTGACCGTGTCCCGCGCGCGCCGGGTGCAGCGTTTCCTGTCCCAGCCCTTCCACGTGGCAGAGCAGTTTACGGGTCTTCAGGGCGTATTGGTACCGATTGAAGAAACGATCCGCGGCTTTAACATGATTATGGACGGCGAAGTGGATGAATACCCTGAAGCGGCATTCAACTTAGTAGGTACGATTGACGATGCTATTGAGAAAGGTAAGAAATTATTGGCACAGGCTACGGCTTAATTTATTAAACATCCGGTAGCTTTTTCCGGTATCATTAATTGATTATTTATGCAATTAGATATTTTAACTCCTGAAAAGAAAATATTCAGCGGCGATGTTTACGGCGTACAATTGCCGGGTGTACAGGGTTCTTTCGAAATTCTGAAAAATCACGCACCTATGGTGGCCGCATTAGGTAAAGGAAAAATGAAGGTATTGAAAGATGCTGCTCATTTTGACCACTTTCAGGTAACCGGCGGCTTTGTGGAAACGCTTAATAATAAAACCGTCGTTTTATTGGAAGGTGTTATAGCAGAATAAGCTTCCTGAATATTTTATTGTAAGTAAAAGCCGCTCCCCGATATCGGGGAGCGGCTTTTATTTGTTACTACTTCATTGACAATACAGATAGAATAAGGCACTTGCATCACCGAATATGCCGGATAAATTTTACGCTTCATACGGCACAGCAGGAATAATTGTTGCATGGCAGGGAAATATTTTTCAATATGCTTAATATATTTTTAATTTTTTAAATAATTTTAGCGGTGTATTGTAAATTTACATGAAGCATAGGATGGGGATGCCAGATTATTCTTCGGGTAATTCAAACTCCAATGAATAAGTAAGAAAGAGCATTTTAAGCACATCAGTAAAATTGACAATCGGAAAATTTGTAATTGATTATCTTGTCTGTTTTTAGTGCCTGAACAGGTTTTATAAAGACACCCCGGAACATTTTTAAGAAATAAAAATAAAAAACATGTCCGCTATAACCGATTATTTCCTTCCACAAAAAGCGCTATCGTCAGAGCAGCGCCGTAAGGCCGTCCTTTTTATAAATTTTATTTTGGTGCTTTCGGTATTCTCCTTCACCTACCTCATACTATGCTATTTTACAAATATCATAATAGGCGTATGGACTAATCTGATCATGTTCCCCGGTTGTATTACAGCGCTTTTTGTGTTCAGACATACGTCTTCTTTTGCTAAGGGAAGCAATATAGCCGTTTTCGGATTCGTAGCTGGTATTGCAGAAGGCGTATTGTTTTCAGGCAATACGCAATCTCCCGCCATAACCTGGTTGATAGTAGCGCCATCATTAGCTTTCCTGCTTGGGAATAAAAGAGAAGGTATAATATGGACGGGAATTGTCATTGCATTGCTCCTGGCATTTGGCCTGATCAATATATCAGGCTTCAAAGTGCCTTATATATTCCCTGCTTATCTTCAGAACTATATTATGGCATTTACACTGATTGCAGTAACAGTTTTTTTTGCGATTATAATAAGCATATATGATACAATCCGGACTAAATCGCTGCATGCATTAGCCATTGAAAAAGAAAAATCCGAGCATTTATTGCTGAACATTCTCCCCGAAGAAGTCAGTGCTGAGTTGAAAGAACGTGGTGCCACTACTGCCAAAGAATTTGATGCCGTTACCATACTCTTTACCGACTTCGTCAACTTTACTACGGCGGGGGAAAGAATGAATCCTAAAGAGCTCGTGGAAGAATTGCATTATTGTTTCAAAGCTTTTGATGAGATCACCGATCAATACCATATCGAAAAAATAAAGACAGTAGGTGATGCTTATCTTGCGGTGAGCGGGCTGCCGGAGCCGGATGAAAACCATGCCATGCATATTGTAAGAGCTGCATTAGACATCCGGAACCTGATGCACGCAAGAAGGGTAGCATTGGGCGATAAAACCTTCGAAGTAAGAATCGGTATCCATTCCGGTCCTGTGGTAGCCGGTATTGTAGGGGTGAAAAAATTTGCCTACGACATCTGGGGCGATACCGTAAATACGGCAGCCCGCATGGAGCAAAGTGGTGAAGCAGGAAAAATAAATATTTCCGAAAGCACTCATGAGTTGGTAAAAGATAATTTTGAATGTGCGTATAGAGGAGCCATTGATGCCAAAAACAAAGGGAAGATGGATATGTACTTTGTTAATTGAAAATTGATAGTTGACAATTGACAATGAAAATACAAAATGCAAAAAATCATGCCATCAATCCGAAGGATTAAAACAACAATAGCCCCCGGTGAAACAGGGTGGATAGAATGAAAAAATGATACCATCCATCCGAAGGATTAAAACAACAATAGCCCCCGGTGAAACCGGGGGAAATTCAGACATTAATCACAGTTCAGACAATAGACAGAAATGAAAAAGACCATCCTCATCTTACTATTCCTACTTCCCTTTGCTTTATTCACGGCTACAGCACAAAAGCAGGGGGAAGCGCTTACAGATTCCCTTTTATCAGAGTTGGCTAAGGCGGGAGAAGACACGAATAAGGTGAATATATTAAACAAATTAGGCTGGGAAAATTGTCAGATGAGTCATACCGATACTGCCTTTTACTATGTAGAAGAAGCAATGACGCTGGCAAAAAGCATGCACTTTCAAAAAGGCTTAGCTGATGCTATCAAGATTACCGGGCTTATTCATCATGACCTCGGCAATTATACCGAGGCCTTACACCATTATGCTGATGCCATGAGCATTTATAAAGCGATCGGAGAGAAAAAGCAAATGGCTAATATTTATAATAATACCGGGCTTGTATATAAAAGCCAGGGTAATAATTTGGAAGCCTTAAAATACTATTTTTCTGCCTTAAAAATATATGAAGAAATCGGAGATAAAAACGGGATAGCTGCCGACTACAATAACATTGGTATGGTTTATGCGAGCCAGGGCAATTATACCGAGGCACTGAAAAACTATTTCACTGCACTGAAAATAAACGAAGCAGCGGGAGGCAATAAAACCTGGCTGGCTCATAACTATAATAATATCGGAATCATATACGTAGAACAGAAGAATTATACCGAAGCTCTGAAAAACTATATAACTTCCCTGGAAATTTATGAAGCGCTCGGGAACAGGTCGGGAATTGCAAGTGCATACAACAATATCGGCGCTATCTATGGCGATCTGGGCGATCATGCTGAAGCCTTAAAACAGTTTTTTGCCGCATTGGAAATACGGGAAATGATTGGCGATAGAAAAGGCATGGCCAGCAATTACAATAACATCGGGCTGACCTATACCCTGATGCACCGGGCTAAGGAGGGTAAATCATGGCTGTTGAAAGGCCTCCGGACAAGTCTGGATATAGGCGCCAAAAGCAATATCATAGCAAGTTACGGAGGGCTTTCAACCACGGACAGCGCCCTCGGCAATTTTAAAGGTGCTTTTGAAAACTATAAACAATACGTGGTTTATAAAGACAGTCTCTATAATGAGGAAAATACCCAAAAGCTTACCCAAACTGCCATGCAGTATGAGTTTGACAAAAAACAATTAGCCGACAGCTTACAGCATGTACAGATTAAAAAATTAGCAGCGGAAAAATTAAGAAAGCAACAAGTCTATACCGCTATGGGCGCCGGATTAGCGGTATTGCTGTTAGGCTTCAGCGGATTAGTTTTCCGCAACAACAAGAAACTGGTTGCCGAAAAACAAAAATCGGAAAGCCTTTTACACAATATTCTTCCCGAAGAAATCAGTGCCGAGCTGAAGGAACGCGGCGCTACCACCGCTAAAGAATTTGATGCGGTTACTGTGCTCTTCACCGACTTTGCCAACTTTACGCAAACTGCGGAAATGCTGGAGCCTCAGCAATTAGTTCAGGAGTTGCACGAATGTTTTACCGCTTTCGATCATATCGTCGAACGCAACGGTTTGGAAAAAATCAAAACGGTGGGTGATGCGTATATAGCTGTTTGCGGCCTTCCTGTTGCTGATCCGCAACATGCGCAAAAGACCGTACAGGCCGCATTAGAGATAAGAGATTTTATTGAAGAAAGAAAAAAACAGGAGAGCGTTTTTGACATCCGTATCGGTATCCATTCCGGCTCTGTGGTAGCCGGTATTGTAGGCGTAAAGAAATTCGCTTACGACATCTGGGGCGATACGGTAAATACTGCAGCAAGGATGGAGCAATGTAGTGAAGCCGGGAAAGTAAATATTTCCGAAAGCACTCATGAATTGATAAAAGATCATTTTGAATGTGCGTATAGAGGAGCCATTGATGCTAAAAACAAAGGGAAGATGGATATGTACTTTGTTAATTGAAAATTGATAGTTGACAATTGACAATGTGTGCATGCCTAAAATAAGTTGACAAAAAACAGTCACTTATCATGGGTAAAAGTAGCCAAAACATAGCGATTCGGGAACGTAGGATTTTCTCTGAATCCTTAAAGAAAAAAATTGTAAAAGAATTG
>Ga0206106_100259_pt1 | contig 68087 bp, 53 predicted proteins | sample 1B1ome_FD_148677 | JGI IMG/M metagenome (GOLD analysis project Ga0206106, IMG submission 148677) | Enriched microbial communities from leaf-cutter ant dump, University of Wisconsin, Madison, United States - 1B110A | ecosystem: Environmental > Terrestrial > Nest > Insects nest > Nest dump | place... | reverse complement strand
CGCTGGAGGAACACTGCCGGGCGGGGCGTTATCTCTTCTCCGCCCTGCTCGTGACCGATGTGAACACGCAGGTCTCCATCCTGCTCGTGAGCGGGGCGCGCGCTTTTCTCGACCGGATTGATTACCCGGCGCTCGCGCCCAACCAATGGGAACTCGAAGGGGTGGTTTCGCGCAAGAAACAGCTTCTCCCCTACCTGCTCGGGTGCCTGCACGGGATGCCGATGGAGGAGGCGAAGGGATGAGCGCCCCCGCCCGCCCCGAGGCCGCAGCCGCGGGCGCGGTAGAGCGGGAGGCGTTCCTTGACCATCTGGCGGCAGCGGTGGAAGGGGAGAGCCTCGTGCGCCTTTCGCTCGGGCACAGCCGGGACGCCGCGTTGCGCAAATGGCTCGTCCGCCCGGTGGAAATCCGGGGGGAACGGCGGTTCACGATCGTCTGGCGCTACGCCAATCGCGATGAGACGAAGCATTTTCCTCCCGGCGAACTGCTGGAACGGGTCGGGAAGGCGCTGGAGGAACCGTTCCGGAGCGCGCATCTGGTCACGCGGGAGAACGAGGTGACGCTTGAACTCGGAAAACGCCCCCGGCTCCGGATCGCGGAAGCGGCGCACCCGGCCCCGATCCTCCGGCACGACCGGAGCAAGCCGCGCGGCGTCTCGCCACAGGCTCCCTATCTCCGTCTTCTGGGCGTTTCTGACGCGCAGGGACGGGTGCGCGAGCGGATGGGGGATAAATTCCGGCAGGTGGCGCGGTTTGTCGATCTGCTCGGGGTGGCCGCTGCCGAAGCGCTGACAGGGCAGGGGGAGGGGAACCTGACGCTCTGCGACATGGGCTCGGGCAAGGGGTACCTCACCTTCGCGGCGTACGATTACCTGACGCGGGGGCTGGGCCGCCGCGTGGAAGCGACCGGCGTGGAACAGCGGGAGGAACTCGTCGTCTTCTGCAACACCACGGCGGCGGCGGTCGGCTTCGACGGGCTGCGGTTCGTGGCCGGGACGATTGATTCCGCGCCATTGCCCCCGCGGCTCGATCTTCTCATCGCCCTGCACGCCTGCGACACCGCCACCGACGACGCCATTGCCGCCGGGGTCCGGGCCGGGGCGGCGGTGCTGATGGTGGCGCCGTGTTGCCAGAAGGAGGTGCGCCCCCAGTTGGACGCCGCCGTCGCGACGAGCCCCCTGCGCGACGTGCTCCGCCATGGCCTCTTCGCCGAACGGCACGCGGAGATGGCCACGGACGCGCTCCGGGTGCTCCTGCTGGAGCGGGCGGGCTACCGGGTGCGCGTGGCGGAGTTTGTCTCCCCGGAGCACACGGCGCGGAACGTCCTCCTGCTCGCCACGCGGCAGCCGGGCGGGGCCGCCGACGCCGGATTTGCGGAACGGATCGCGGCGCTCAAGGCGTTCTACGGCATCCGGCGGCACCGGCTCGAAACGTTGCTGGCATGAATCATGCGGGCTGAGCCGGAAACGTTTCGCGTTGCGGCGGGGCGCGATCTGCCGCATCATCGGGGAACCATCCGCCGGTCCTCTTTCTCTCATGACCTCCGCCGCTCCCATCGAAGCTCCCGCCCCCGGGCAACTCGGGTGCGCGGTCTTCCGCAAGCGCCACGGGTTGCGCTATGCCTATGTGGCCGGGTCGATGTTCAAGGGGATCGCCTCGAAGGAAGTGGTGATCGCCATGGGGCGGGCGGGAATGCTCGGCTACCTCGGCACCGGCGGGCTCAAGCCGGAGCGGATCGAAGCCGATATCCGGGCGATCCGGGCGGCGCTTGATCCCTCCGGGGCGGCCTACGGAATGAATCTCCTGGCCACCCCGTTCCGGCCGGATCTGGAGCGGGCGTGCGTCGATCTTTTCCTGCGTTACGGGGTGCCCCGGGTGGAAGCCTCCGCCTTCACACAGATCACCCCCGATCTCATCCGCTACCGGCTTACCGGGCTGGTTCGCGCTCCCGATGGCCGTCCGCAGCCGCGCCATCAGGTGCTTGCCAAGGTGTCGCGGCCCGAGGTGGCGCGGGCGTTTCTCTCGCCGCCGCCCGCCGCGATCGTGGAGCGGCTCCTCGCCTGCGGGGAGATCACCCGGGAGGCGGCGGAACTGGCCCCGCTCGTTCCCGTGGCGGGCGATCTCTGTGTGGAAGCGGACTCCGGCGGGCATACCGACCAGGGGGTGCTCCATACGCTGTTGCCGGTGATCCTCGATCTGCGCGATGAACTCGCCGCTCTTCACCGATACCCGGAGCGGCTCTGCATCGGGGCCGCCGGGGGCCTCGGCACGCCCCACGCCATGGCGGCGGCGCTCGTGCTCGGCGCGGACTTCCTGCTCACCGGCTCCATCAACCAGTGCACCGTGGAGGCGGGAACGAGCGATGCCGTGAAGGAACTGCTCGCCCGGGCCGAAGTGCAGGATACCGAACTGGTCCCCGCGGGCGACCTCTTCGAGACCGGGGCCAAGGTCCAGGTCTTTCGCAAGGGGCTGCTCTTTCCCGCGAGGGCGAAGAAACTTTACGATCTCTACCGGCAATACCCCTCGCTCGACGCCCTCGACGCCGCCACCCGCGAGCAGCTCGAAAAACGTTATTTCCAGCGGAGCCTCGACGCCGTTTACGAGGAAACCCGCGCCTACTACCTGCGCACCATGCCGGAGGTGATCGAAGCCGCCGAGCGGAACCCGAAGAAGAAAATGGCGCTCGTCTTCCGCTGGTACTTCGTCCATTCCACCCGGCTCGCGATGCGCGGGGAGCCGGGGGCGCAGGTCGATTACCAGATTCACTGCGGCCCCGCGCTGGGCGCTTTCAACCGGCTCGTGCGCGGGACGCCGCTGGAGCCGTGGCGGGCGCGGCATGTCGATGCCATCGCACTTTTTCTTTTACAGCAAACCAGCGAGCTTTTAAAAAAACGTTTCCGAGCCATCCTTGAACCATCCTCTCCATGAGCCATAACGAGCAGACCGTCTTCGGCGTGATCAAAAGCAATATTCTCGGGGTGATGATTGATCTCGACCCCGGGGAAATCACGCCGGAACGGAGTCTCGCCGATCTCGGGGCCAATTCCGTGGATCGCGTGGAGATTCTCGTCAACTCCATGGCGGACCTTGATGTCACGATCCCGCGTACCGAATTGCAGGGTATCAGGAATCTTCAGGGGCTGGTGGACCGTCTGCTGCTTCATCTCAAAGAATAGGGCGCGAGCCATGCGCGATACCCACGATTCCGTCGCCGTCACCGCCATGGGGGTGAATTGCGCGATCGCCCGGGATACTGCGGAGATGACGCTCGCCCTGCGCGAAGGGCGCAGCCGCTTCGTAGCGTTGCCGCCGGAGGAGGCGACGGCCTCCGTGCATGTCGTGGCGCGGGCGGCGAAGGGCGACTGGCAGGAACGGCTGGCCACCGTGCTGGCCGGGCAACCGCTCCTTTACCGCCGGGCGCGGAAGATTCTCAACAACGCGCCGGAGATCGTCCGCCAGAGCACCTTCCCGGCGCTGGAAGCGTTTCTGGCGGCGGACCTCGGCGACGGTTCGCAGCCGCTGGAGCGGACCGGCCTGATCGTCGCGGGCAGCAACCTCGCGCACGATTATATCGCCCGCAATCACGCCACCTTCGCTCTGGAAGGGCGCTTCAATCCCCGTTACGCGCTGGCCTACAGCGATACCCACCTCATCGGCTGCCTGAGCGAAATCCTGGCCTTGCGCGGCCCGGGGATCACCGTCAGCGCCGCTTCCGCGAGCGGCAACGCCGCGCTCTTCAACGCCGCCCGGTGGATTCGCTCCGGAGTGGTGGAGCGGTGTCTGGTGGTCGGTGCGGCCACCGGCCTTTCCCCGCTGGAACGGGAGGCGTTCGCGCTGCTCGGGGCGGCCTCGCCCTCGAACGATCCGCAAAACGCCTGCCGCCCCTTTGACGCCGGGCACACCGGTTTCGTGGCGGGGGAAGGGAGCGCCGCGCTCCTGCTCGAATCCGGCGCGGCGGCCCGTGAACGGGGAGCGCCGGTTCACGGCACGCTGGCGGGGAGTTCGCTCGCGCTCGATGGGCATCACCTCCCGGACCCGAATGTGGAAGGGGAGACGCGCGCGATGAGCGAGGCGCTCGCGGACGCCGGGATCGTCCCCGGGGCGGTCGGCTACCTCAACACGCACGGCACCGGTTCCCCGCTCGGCGACCGGAGCGAATGCAGCGCGATCCGCGCGCTTTTCGGAAACCTCCCGGTGAAGGTCAACGCCACCAAGGGGCTCCTTGGCCATTGCCTGAGCGCCGCCGGGGTGGTCGAGGCGGTCGCCACGCTCCTTCAGCTCAACCACGGCTTTCTCCATCCCAACCGCAATCTGGAGGCTCCCATTGATCCCTCCATCGCCTTTGCAGGCTGCCTCGCGCAACCGCTGGAGGCCCGTTACGCCCTTTCCAACGGCTTCGGCTTCGGCGGGTTCAACAGTTGCCTCGTCCTGAAGGCTCACCCGAAAGGAACCGCTCCATGAATGTCGGCATCGAAGCCATCTCGTTTTACGGAGGCCGCCTCTGCCTCGACATCCGCACCCTCTTTGAAGCCCGGGGGCTTGACCTCCGCCGGTTTGACAACCTGATGCTGCACCGCAAGACGGTGCCGCTCCCGTGCGAGGACGCCGTTTCCTACGCGGTGAACGCCGCGAAACCGCTCATCGACGCGCTCGCGCCCGAGGAGCGGGACCGGATCGAACTCATCATCGTCGCCACGGAATCGGGCCTGGATTTCGGCAAATCCCTGAGCACCTACGTGCATCACTACCTCGGGCTGAACCGGACGTGCCGCCTCTTCGAGGTCAAGCAGGCGTGCTATGGCGGGACGGCGGCCTTCCAGATGGCGCTCAATTTCATCGTCTCGAGCGCTTCCCCCGGGGCGAAAGCGCTCGTGATCGCCACCGATCTGGCCAAACCGGCGAGCAAGGGGACCTATGTGGAGCCCTCGCAGGGAGCCGGGAGCGTGGCGATGCTCGTGGGCGACGCGCCGGAGATTCTGGAAGTCGATTTCGGCGCGAACGGTTACCACAGCTACGAGGTGATGGACACCTGCCGCCCCACGCCGGAGATGGAGACGGGGGATTCCGATCTCTCGCTCATCTCCTACCTCGAATGCCTGGAGGGGAGCTACCGCTCGTATGAAGCGCGGGTGGAAGGGGCTGATTTCATCGAACTTTTCGACTACCTCGCCTTTCACACCCCGTTCCCCGGGATGGTGAAGGGGGCGCACCGGATGCTCCTGCGCAAGCTCAAGAAGGCGGGGCCCGCCGTGAGCGACGCGGATTTCGAACGCCGCGTCGCCCCTTCGCTGAGCCTCTGCCGGGAGGTCGGCAACATCTACTCCGCCACGCTTTACCTCGCCCTGTGCGGGTTGATCGAATGCGTCCCGCTTACCGAACCGCTGCGCGTGGGCCTCTTTTCCTACGGTTCCGGGTGCAGTTCGGAGTTTTACAGCGGCGTGATCACCCCGCGTTCGCAGGAAAAAATCGCCGCGCTCGGGCACCGGGCCGCCCTGGATGCCCGCCTGCCGGTCACCATGGCGCAGTACGACGACCTGCTCGACCAGAGCATGGAATGGAAATTCGGCCTGCGGCACAAGGCGGTCGATCATGCGCCGTACCGGGAACTTTACGATGCGGCGTTTGCGGGCCGCGGCCTGCTGGTGCTCAAGGCGATCAACGATTACCACCGGGAATACGAATGGAGCTGAACTACGAGACCCTTGCCGTGAGCCAAAGGCAGCGCCTCTGGCGGGTGCGCATCGCCCGGCCCCACCGGCGCAACAGCATTGATTCACGCCTGATCGCCGATCTGCACGCGGTGCTCGACGCGGCGGAGGCGGACGCCGCCTGCCGGATCGTCGTATTGGAAGGGGAGCCGGGGCTTTTCTGCACCGGCATGGATTTTCAGGAAGTGGCGGAAAACGAGGCCGCCCCCGGCGGGGAGACGATCCGCATCGCCGATTACCTCCGCCTGCTCAAGCGTTTCACCGCCACGCCGCTCTCCATCATCGCGCACGTGGACGGCAAGGTGATCGCCGGGGGGGTGGGGCTGGTGGCGGCGAGCGATCTGGTGGTGGCCACGGCGCGGGCGGAGTTCTCGCTCTCCGAAGCGCTCTGGGGGCTGTTGCCGTGCTGCGTCATCCCGTTTTTGATCCGGCGCGTCGGCTTCCAGAAAGCGTACGCGATGACGCTCACCACCCGCCCGATCCCCGCGGCGGAGGCGGCGGCCATTCACCTCGTGGATGAACTCACCGACGCCCCGGAAGAAGCGATCAGGCGGCTCCAGCTTCGGCTCCAGCTTCTGGAGAGCGAAACCGTGGGCGACCTCAAGGCGTATTTCCGCGCCATGTGGGAGATCACGCCGGAAATGGAGGCGCTGGCCGTCAGCGAAATCACGCGGCTCACCGACCTGCCCCGGGTGCGGGAGGCGATCACCAACTACGTCCGGCATGGGACGTTTCCGTGGGAGAAACCGGCATGAACGCGCTCCCCGTCCATCTCCGGTGGGAGGAGCCGGGCCTCGCCGTCATCGCGATGGAGGAGCGGGCCTCGCGCAACCGGTTTTCGCAGGCGTTCATGGACGGGGTGGAAAGCGCCTTCGCCGCCGTGGCCGCCGAACCGGAGGCGCGGGTGGTGCTCCTCCACGGTTACGATCATTACTTCTGCTGCGGGGGCACGCGGGAGGAACTCCTGCTCCTGGCCTCCGGCAAGGCCCGGTTTACCGATTTCCCGTTCTTCGACCTGCCGTTGCGCTGTCCCGTACCGGTGATCGCCGCCATGCAGGGGCACGCCATCGGCGGCGGATTTGTTTTCGGGCTTTACGCCGATCTGGTCGTGCTCGGGGAGGAGTGCCTCTACAACACGAACTTCATGCAATACGGCTTCACCCCCGGGATGGGGGCCACCTGGGTGGTGCCGCAGCGGCTCGGGGCGACGCTCGGCTGGGAGATGCTCTTTAGCGCCCGCAATTACCATGGGGGTGAACTCCGCAGCCGGGGAGCGCCGGTGCAGGTGGTCCGCAAGGGAGAAGTCCTCCCCCACGCGCTCGCGCAGGCGCGCGAGATCGCCCGGATGACCCCGGCGGCGCTGCGCGAACTCAAGCGCGCCCGTTACGACGAGGCGCGGGCCGCCCATGCCGCCGCCGTGGAGCGGGAAGTCGCCATGCATGAGGCCACCTTTACCCGCCCCGAAGTGCTCGAACGTATCCGTACCCTCTATCCCGAATGAATCCCTCGCCTTCCAATCCATCGCCCACGCCCGCCGCTTCCGGCTGGGAAATGTTTCCGTCCGTCTTCTGCATCAACCTGAAGGAACGCGACGACCGGCTGGCGCAGGCCCAGGCGGAGTTCGCCTCGGTGGGTCTGAACCGGGTCGAGTTTTTCCGGCCCAACCGGCGCACGGATGTGGACGAGGCGATCACCGATTCCCACATGGCCTGCCTGCGCCGGGCGCTGGACGCGGGGGCCCCCTACGCGCTGATCTTCGAGGACGACGCGGAGTTCGCCCCGGAGTGCGCCCCGCACCTGGAGCGGGTCTTCACCTTTCTCAAGGAAAACGCGCACTGGCGGATTTTTCATCTCGGCGGATTCGTCTTCCGGCGGGTGGAGCGGCTCAATCACCATCTGGTCCGCGGCGGGATCATGACCGTCCACGCTTACGTGATCCGCGCCGATCTGGCCCGGCGGGCGCTGGAACTCCGCCCGTTCAGCAAGGGGATGTCGATTGACCTTTTTTACCAGACGCTCGTCGGCAACGACGCCTACTGCCACGTCTATCCGCCGCTCTGCGTGCAGCGGGCCTCCGCTTCCGACGGCAACTGGGACAAAAGCGGCAAGAACAAGGAAGGGTGGCTCGCGGACGCGATCCGTTTCACCTCGCTCGATTTCCGGGACAAGCTCCGCTTCAACCGCTTTTCATGGCTTGAACGGCTCAAAATCCGCAACGGCATGACTTTCTTCACCGTTTACCGTTCGATCCTGCGGCGCAAGTTCCACAAGGCGGTGAAGGCCGGGCAGCCGCTGGTGACGCCGGATGAAACGGGCGAGTTTCTCCTCTGGGAAGCCGGGAAGGAGGGGTCGCCATGAAGCGGGACAACCCGTGGGATGTCATCCCGCTGGCGCTCTGCATCAACCTGCGGGAACGCGAGGACCGGCTGGCCGAGGCCCGGGCGGCGTTCGAGGCGGTGGGGCTCGGCGATCGCGTGGTCTTCTACCATCCGGAACGCGCGCCCAAAGGGTGTTTCGATTCGCATATCCGCTGCCTGGAATACGCGATCGCCGCCGGGGTGCCGTGGTTCATCGTCTTTGAGGACGACGTGCGCTTCGAGCCCGGCTGGGAAAAGGCGCTGCGCCATTTCGCGGAATTCCTCCGCTCCGGGCGCACGTGGAATCTTTTCTACCTCGGCAGCTACATCCTCCGGCGCAAACGGAACATCACCCCGCATATCATCCAGGGGATGATCCTCTGCACCCATGCGTGCGTGATCCGCACCGGCTACGCAAAGGAACTCGTGCGCGACGCCCCGGCCTACCGGGAGATCCCGATCGACTTTTACTACATCCTCCACAACTGGACCCGCAGCTACGCCAGCGTTTACCCGATGGCGTGCACCCAGTCCGATTCCCCGACGGACAGCCCGTGGCGCTCGGGTTTCCGGAAAACGCCCGGCTGGTGGGGGCGGGCGATGGTGTTCACCTCGCTCACGCTCGGCGACCGGTTCCGGTATCGGGAGCTTTCCTTCTATCAGCGGCTGCAAATCCACAACGGCCTTTTCATCATCTACCTCTACACGGTGCTTCTGCGGCTGCGCCACGCGCTCGGGCTCATTCCGCGAAACCCCTCCCGACCGATCCCCGCCGGAACCTTCCGCGAACCCAATCCATCCTTCTCCGCATGAAAGAAACCTTTTACGTCGGCCTGGCCACCACCTTCCACGATCCCGCGCTCGCTGTCGTTGACTCCCGGGGCGAAATCGTTTTCGCGGAGGCGTCCGAACGTTATCTTCAGGATAAACGGGCGATCTGCTGCGCGGCGGATGTCCGGCAGACGGTCCGCCGTGTGCTCCGGGAGCATTGCGACCCGAAGGCCCGCTTCGTGATCGCCAAGCCGTGGAGCCGGAAGATGAGCCGCTTCATGAATTTCCAGGCGGCGCTCGGGCTCACCCGCCATGAGGCGTTGCCGAAACGCCCGGGCGGGATGACCCGCTATCTGGTGGATAAACACGGGCTCTTTACCGCGCTCTGGCAGCAGCAGACCTCCTTCAACCTTTCCGGCGGGCATATCGCGGACATCCTGCGGGCCGACCACGGCAACACCGACGTTCATTTCGCCCATTTCAACCATCACCTCGCCCACGCCGCGAACGCCGCTTACACCTCCGCCTTTGAGGAGGCGCTCTGCATGGTGGTGGACGGGCAGGGGGAATGGGGGTCGATCAGTTACTATCACTACCGGGAGGGGCGGCTCAAGCTGCTCGACCGGGTGAAGGGGGCGGAGAGCCTCGGCATCCTTTACGCGGTGAGCACCTCTCTTTGCGGGTTTGACCCGGAGAAAGGCGAGGAGTGGAAAGTGATGGGGCTGGCGCCCTACGGGAAGCTCGATGAGGAGATTCTCGCCGCGTACCGCTCGCTGGTGGAGGTGGACGGGCTGCAAATCCGTTACCCGAGCCTGCCGGAGATCGAGACCTGGTTCGTGCGGATGCGCCGCTGGGCGCGACCGGCGGACGCCCCGCCGATGGCCGCCGCGGACCTCGCCCACACCGCGCAGGTTTTCTACGCGGAGGTGATGGATACCCTGCTCACGAACCTGCACCGGCTCGGGCTCTCCGATCACCTCGTGCTCGGGGGCGGGTGCGGCCTCAACTCTTCCTACAATGGCCGGATCGCCGGGGGACCGACCGGGTTCACGGCGGTTCATATCCCCTCCGCCCCTTCCGATGACGGGAACGCGATCGGCTGCGCGCTCCTCGCCTGGATCGACGAACACCCCGGCCAGCGGCGGCCCGTGGCGGTCCAGAGCCCGTACCTCGGCGCGGGGATCGCCCCGGCGGCGCTGGAAAATCTCGTCCGCTTCGGGCGCATTTCCTCCATGCGTCACTGCCCGGGGACGGTTCACGAAGAGACGGCCCGCCGCCTCGCCGAAGGGAAGCTGGTGGCCTGGATGCAGGGGAGGGCGGAGTTCGGGCCGAGGGCGCTCGGGAACCGCTCCATCCTGGCGGACCCGCGCCCGCCGGAGATGAAGGAAAAGATCAACGCGCTGGTGAAATTCCGGGAGGAGTTCCGCCCCTTCGCCCCTTCCATTCTGGACGAGCACGGCCCGGAGTATTTCGAGAATTATCAGGTGAGCCCGTACATGGAACGGACCCTCACCTTCACCCCTTGCGCGGAGGAGAAGGTGCCCGCGATCGTCCATGTGAACCGGACGGGCCGCCTGCAATCGGTGCGCCGGGAGTGGAATCCCCGCTATTACGACCTGATCAGCGCGTTTGCCGACCTGACCGGCGTGCCGATGCTCCTGAACACCAGCCTCAACATCATGGGGAAACCGATCGTCCATTCCGTGGAGGACGCCATCGGCCTCTTTTACACTTCCGGTCTCGATGTTCTCGTGATTGGGGATTATCTTTTTGAAAAATGATGAACTCCGCCCTCCTGCGACTGGTTCCGCTCTGGCTGCTTCTCTTCTCCCTTCTCGGGTGCCGGAAGATCCAGAATCCCAATCCGGATCTCGGTCGCGAGGGCCGGACGAAGAGTTTTTTGTTCTTCAACTACAAGATCATCCCGGACCCCGGGCGTCTCGGGCTTGATAATGAACAGAGCAATCAGGGGCGTGATCCGGAGCGGCTTTTCGTGGGCCAGCAGTTGCACCTCTTCGCGAGGGAAGGGACGATCCCGTACGAAGTCCTCCGCCGCTTCCGCAACGAGACCGGTGCGGATGTCGTGATGACGACCTTTCACGACAGTATCGAAATGTACAACCGCCTCCGCTCCGGGCAGACCTGCGATGTGATGATGCCGACGAACTACATCGTCAAACGGTTGATCGAGGAAGAGATGCTCGCCGATGTGGAGTGGGATCTCATCCCCAATCGCAGCAACGTGGAAGAAGACTTTCACGGGCTCGACTACGATTCCCGGGGCGAATACACCATCGCCTACCTCTGGACGCTGGTCGGCATCGCCTACCACCGCGATTATTTCGACGACCGGCCCGATAGCTGGAAGGAATTCTTCGAGCCGGGGGAAAACGTGGCCCCTTTCGTCAGGAACAAGACGGCGATGATTCCGCTCGCGCGTGAAAACTTCGCCGCGGTGCTGCTTCGGCTCGGGTATTCGCCCAATACGGAGGACCCGAAGGAAATCGATGCCGCCACCCTCTATCTGCGGGAAAAGTTTTCCCTCCTCAAGCTCGGCACGGAAAAGGAACTGGAGGAATCGTTCATCAACGGCACCGTCGTGATGGCGCAACTGACCGGGGCGGATGTGGCCCGGATGGCGAATCCGGACGTCATTTTCTCCGTTCCGCAGGAGGGGGTCTGGAAGCGGTTCGATGTGTTCGCCATTTCCTCCAAGGCTTCCGCCCTGAAGAAGCGGCTCGCGGCGAGCTTCATCAATTTCATGCTTCAGCCGGGGGTGGCGGCGGCGGTTTCCGATCACTCCTACCATGCCACCACCCTGCGGGGAGCGCGGGCGTTCGTGCGCGCTTCCATCCGCCAGAGTTCCTCCTATATCAACGCCAATGAGGAGATCACCTACGTGCTCGACACCTCCGGCCCCCTGGAGGCCCATATCGAGGAGGTCTGGAGAGACATGCGTTCGCTGGCGCAGCCGCTGATCACGCCGAAGGAACGGGCCCCAGCATCGCTGCCAACGCCTTCGGGGCCTCAACCGGGGTGGAGTGTCGCGGATGAACCAGCGACAGTATCCCCGACGCAGCCCGCAGCGCCATGAACTGATACTGGGGGAAGTGTCGGAAGCACCCCTGCCACACGCCCGGCTCCAGCGGCAGGGGAGGGCCGGTTTCCAGAATCTCCATGGAAACCATCAGCCCGCACCGGAGAACCTTGGAAAGGGCTTCCCGGGCGGTCCAGGCAAGGGTGGCGAGCGGGAGCGGGTCCGGCTGCGTCCATTTGCGTTCCTCCGGGGTCAACTGGGTGAGGATGGTATCGAGCCGGGCAGGCGTCGGCGTCTCCAGGTCGATCCCCATCGGGTGCCCTTCGGGAAAGGCGACGGCCAGAGCGCCCCATTCGTTGTGGGTGATGCTGATCTCGTACCGCTCGCGGGTCGGATAAATGACCAGCGGCTGGTCGAAGACGCCGGGGGTGATCTCGATGGCGCGGGGGTCGGGTTCCCCGAGGGCCTCGCCCAGGGCGAGTTTCGCGCTGTAACGCCCCAGAAGGTAGCTCTCCTGCCGCCGGCGGAAGGTCAGCGCCCGGTAGCGGTTCCGCTCCGCCGGGGAGAGGCAGCCGTCGCTGCGGGGGGCGAGCGTGTCGTAGGCGGCGGCGGCGACGAAGCCGACGACGGTCCGCACCGGCATCAGCGCCCGCTGAAAATGAAGCGGGAAGGTTCCGTGCCGGAAATCACCACCCGGGAAGGCGGGCATGGAGCGTTGGTCTTGCAAGGAAACGAGCGAACGTAGGCCGGGAGCCTCCCGGTGGCAAGCTATTCGGGAGGGGCGGGCGCCTCCCGCGGCGGGAGCCGTTCCACCTGGCGGCGGATGATGACGGCATCGCGCAGCATCCGCAGGCTGTCGCGGACGATCCGCACCCGGGAGTCCGGGGAATTACTCCACTGCACCGGGAGTTCCGCCGAGCGGAAACCGAAATGCTCCGCCAGAAGCAGCACCTCCACGTCGAAGGCGAAGCCGTCGATCCGCTGATGGGCGAAGATGAGGCGCGCCGCTTCGCGCCGGAACGCCTTGAAGCCGCATTGTGTGTCGCGGATAGTGATGCCGGTCACCCCCCGCAGCAGCGTGTTGAAGCATTCACCCATGCGCTGGCGCATCCAGTTCTGGCTGCGCAGGATGCGGCTGGAGGCATGCTTGCGGCTGCCGATCAGGAGATCCACCTCCGGGTGGGCCGCGAAATAGTCGTTGAAAGCGATCACCTCTTCGAGCGGGACGCTCAGGTCCGCGTCCATGAAAAGAAGCAGCTTCCCTTTCCCTTCCCGCATCCCGAGCCGCACGGCGTGCCCCTTGCCACGCTGGACGCCCGGAGCGATGATCCGAAAATTGGCTTGGTTTTTGATGGCTTCCTTCGCTAATTCAAGGGTGTCGTCATCGCTTTTCTCAATTACCAGCAGCACCTCCCATTGAAAGTTCGTCTCTTTTTCAAACGCCTTGAGTTTTTCCAGTGTCGGGGGCAGACGCCGCGCTTCGTTGTAGGCGGGGATGATGATGCTGATCTCGGGCATGGAATCCTGGAGAACCGGGTGGAGGGGAGGGCCGGATGAATCCGCCGGAAGGGGAGGGGTTGAAAACGAAGGTCTCCGGCTCATCGGGGTGGGTTCAGTGGCTTCCCTGGGTCTTGCTGCTGGTGGCGCTTATCTTGCGTGTGGGCTGGCTGGGAATCAAGCCTCCTCATTTCGATGAAGGGGTCAACGGGTGGTGGGTCGATTACATGCGCAAGGAAGGGCACTATCCTTACAATCCCTTTAATTATCACGGGCCGTTTCATTTTTACGTACTTTTCCTCATGCAGACGCTCTTTGGCCGGGAGGTCGTCGCCTTTCGTCTGCCGCTGGTGCTGATCAATTTCGCCACGCTGGTGCTCCTGCTCCGGTTCGTGCGCTATCTGCCGCGCAGGGTGGTTTATCCCGGGGCAGCGGCGTTTGCCATTTCCGCGGGGATGCTCTTTTACTCCCGCTACGCGATCCATGAGGCGTGGCTGCTCTTCGCGCTGGTGCTGGCGCTCCGGGGCGCCATGGAGATGTGGACGGAAGGGAGCCGCCGGGGTCTCTGGACCGCCGCCGCCGGGATCACGCTGATGGTGCTGACGAAGGAGACCTATATCATCCATCTCTTTGCCTTCGCGCTGGCGTGGGAGACGCTCCGGCGGCTGGAACGTTTTTCCCCCTCGCAATGGCCCGCCCGGTGGGAGCGGCCCGTGCCGCAGCGGTGGGACCGCCGGGCGCTCCGCAATACCGTGCTCGTCTGCCTCCTGGTGATCGTCTTTTTCTACTCCGGGGGATTTTCGGACTTTTCGCTTCTTCACGGGATTTACCTGACGTTTTCCGCCTGGTTTGAAACCGGCGTGACGCGGGCCGATCACGGCAAGCCGTGGTACTACTGGCTTCAGATTCTCCTGCGGCACGAATGGCCCGCGCTCATCGGCCTCCTCTACAGCGTGCGCGCGCTCTGGCCGGGGATGAACCGGTTTTCCCGCTATCTGGCGATCTACGGGTGCGGCACGCTGGTGGCCTATACGCTCATTCCGTACAAAACGCCGTGGTGCATCATCGTGCTGATCTGGCCGTTTTTCATCCTCTTCGGGGAAGCGGTGGCGGCGCTCGGGAAACGGTGGCCGAAGGTGGCGGTGGCTGCGACGGCCCTCGTGCTGGCGGGGGCGCTGACCGATTCCCTCCGGCTCAATTTCGAGTATCCCTCCGAGCCGGAGAAGGAAGTTTTCGTGATTCCGGCGCTGGAGGAGCCGCTCAGCACGGCAAAGCTCATCAGCGAGGAGGCGCGTTACATCTACGTGCAGACCCTCAACGATATCGACCTGCTGATGCGCCCGCTGGAGGCGCTTGTCCGGCACGATGCGGGTGCGTATCACCTGCCGGGGCTGGTGATCCTCCCCAGCAATCATCCGCTGCCGTGGATGCTGGGGGATTTCACCGCTGTCGGCTATTATACCAACCGCTTCCCGAAAGCGCTGGATGCGAACTTTCTGGTGGTGGATGAGAAATGGTTCACCCTGGTGGACAAGGGGCTCCATCACGCCTATTTCGTGACGCCTTTTCAGCTTCGCGACGGGATGTCGCCCGGGCGGATTTACCTGCGGGCGTCCCGCTTTCGCCAATTCTTTCCGGGGCGGGAGCCGGAGTTTGTGCCTTCTTCCCACGGGGAAGGGCAGGAAGAGGCGGGGGAAGCGGCACCCGGGGAGGCGGCGGCTCCATGAGGGGCATGGTGGCCCTGCTGGCCGCGTGTTGCGTGGCCGTGGTGTCGGCGACCGGCATCGGCTGGTACGCGCAGGGGCTGGACCGGGGCGGCGCGTGGCTGGCGCTCTTGCTTGGCGTGATCGGCGGGGGGATCGCCTGGTGGCGAACGGGCCCGTTCGCCCCCGCGCCCCGGCCCCGGGGATGGGTGGAATGGGGGTTGATCGCTTTCTTTGCGCTTTTCGCGCTGCGGCTCTTTAGCTGGGTCGCCTTTTACCGGGATGACGAGCTTGCCTGCCTCACGCCGAACAACCTCGGCGATCTCTCCCTGCACCTCACCTTCATCCAATACCTGGCCAACGGCGCGCCGTTCTGGCCGGAGAACCCGATCCATGCCGGGCACGGCTTGCAGTACCCCTTCGGCGTGGACCTTTTCAATGCCCTGCTTGCGCTGGTGGGGGTGGACGTGATACGCGGGCTCGTCTGGGCGGGGCTGGTCGGCTCCGCGCTCACGCTGGCGGCGCTCTGGCGCTGGGGCGGGGCATTCGCGGTGGCGGGCTTCCTCTTCAACGGCGGGTTTGCCGCATGGCGGATCATCCAGACGGGGGAGTTTTACGAGTTTCAGGATGCCGTGGCGTGGAAGAGCATCCCGATCGCCATGTTCGTCACCCAGCGCGGGTTTCTCTACGCGCTGCCGGTCGGTCTGCTGCTGCTCTGGAGCTGGCGGAACCGGTTCCTGCTCCGGCAGCGCGGATTGCCGCCCGGGGTGGAACTCCTCTTCTACGCCACCCTGCCGCTCTTTCACCTTCACACCTTTCTCTTTCTCTCCGGAATGCTCGGGCTCTGGTATCTCTCCACGGCGTGGAAATACGGGGTGCCCGGGCAATCGCGCGGGCCGATGCTGCGGCTTGTGCTCTGCGCGCTGCTTCCGGCCACGTGGCTCGTCTGGCTGCTGACGGAGGGGTTCGCCAGCCAGTCGATGATCCATATCCGGGCGGGCTGGATGCAGAAGGGGAATCTTTTTCTCTTCTGGGGGGAGAACTTCGGCGTGCTGCCGCTCTGCGTGTTTGCCCTGCTCCTGTGGATCGGGCGGCGGCTGGAGACGCCCGGGCTGCCGGAGGAGGAACAGGCCGCCGTGCGGATGGAGGCGGCGCTCGTCTTTCCCGCGCTCATCTGGTTTGCCCTCACCTGCTTCGTGATGTTTGCCGCGTGGGAGTGGGACAACACCAAGATCATGATCTGGAGCTATCTCGTGATCCTGCCGCCGCTCTGGGCGATGCTGCGGCGGTGGCGGCCCCGGTGGCGGGTGGCGACGGTAATCCTCCTTTTCTTCTCGGGTTTCCTGACGGTCTGCGGCGGGATGCGCGGCACCGGTTTCCGCGTGATCGCCCGCTCCGAACTCGATTTCCTGCGCGAACCGCTGCGCGAGATTCCGGTGGAGGCGACCTTTGCCTGTGTGCCGACGTACAATCACCCGCTGCTCCTGCTCGGGCGGAAGGTGGTGGCCGGTTACGAAGGCCATCTCATCAGCCACGGCTTCGACATTTCCCGCAGCAAGCGGGCGCTGGAAAGCCTGCTGCGCGGCAAGCCGGGATGGGAAGAACGGGCGAGGGAACTCGGCGCGGAATACCTTTTCTGGGGAACGCTGGAGCAGGCGGAATACGGCACCTGGCCGCCGGGGGAGACCCGGCAGCCGGTCCTGCGGACACCGCGCGGGGATGTTTACCGGCTCAACGGTCAATGAGTTGACACGGGCGCCCCCCCTGCGGGATCAATGGAGCATGAGCAAACCTGATTTCATCCGCAAAGGATTCCATACCGTCACCCCCGCGCTTGCCATCCGCGGAGCGGCGAAGGCGATCGAATTTTACCAGAAGGCGTTCAATGCCGTTGAGGTTTTCCGCATGGAGGGGAAGGATGGCAGGATCGTCCATGCCGAGATCCGGATCGGCGATTCCATGGTCATGCTCTGCGATGAGATGCCGGAGTGGAACTGCCTGAGCCCGGAGACGCTCGGGGGCAGCGCGATCTCCCTCCGCCTTTATTTTCCCGACGCGGATGCGCAGGTGGCGCAGGCGGTGGCCGCCGGGGCCACGGTGGAGCGACCGCTGGCGAACCATCCCTACGGTGATCGCTCCGGCATGGTCCGCGACCCCTTCGGCTACCGCTGGGGGATCGCCACGCAGATCGAGGAGGTGCCGCTGGAAGAGGCGAAGCGGCGCATGGCCGGGTTGATGTAAAAAAATTACGCGCGGGTCAGCGCAAAGCGCGTGGTGTTGGTCACTTGGCCAAACTCCGCCGCGTTCACCCGGTCGAGCCGGATCACCGGGATGTCGTCGGCATGGGCCGGGATGTCGCCGCCGAAGTGGACGTTTTGCAGGGAAACGCCCCGGATGTCGCAGAGGTGAAGATGAGCCGCCTCTTCCTGGCCGCCGAAGGGATTATGGACGGTGGCGCTCTGGTGTTCCCCCTGAATGAAGCTGACATTGCGCAGGAGGATCTGATCCGTCGGGATCGTCCGGTTCCCCTTGATGAGGGAATGATGGCGTCCCCGGAAGGTCACATTTTCGAATGTGACGTTGCCGACCCTTCGCAAAACCGCCTCGTCAGCCACGTAGAACCAGAGCGGCTGCACGGCTTCCACCGTGATGTTGGAGAAATGGATGTTTTCCACGATCGGCCCCTCCCCGGTGGGGGGCTCCTTGGCGTTCGGGTTGCGTTGGGATTCCGGGGTCTGGCGATGGGTCGGGATCTGGCAGATGATGCCGCGATTGGAATCGACGATGTCGATGTTGCGGAAGGTGGCGTTGCGGATCACCCCGTCCCGCAGGTAGCTGAGGCGGATCGTGTTGCACCAGGATTGGAGGCGGCAGTTTTCCACCGTCACCTGTTCGCACGGGCGCGGGCCGAAGCCGAGGCCGGTGCGGCTGGTTTCCGTGCTCCCGGGGTTGAAGACGCGCCAGATATTGCGCAGGACGATCGCGTCGTCCCCGGCGCTGATGTCGCAGTGGGAAATGTGGACGTTGCGGCAGGCGTCGATGTCGATGCCGTCGGTGTTGATGGCCTTCGGGTTCGTCCGGATGGTGACGCCGTGGAAGCGGACATCCTCGCAGCCGAACATCCAGAACGTCCACGCCGGGGCCTCCAGAAAGGTGAGGGTGCGGATTTCCACATTGCGGCAAAGGGCGAAAAAGAGCATCCGCCCCGGGCGGACGGCGCGGTCGATCACCGGCCACCATTTGAGGGAGGGGTCGGAGCGGTCGTAGAAGACATCCCCGTTGCCATGGATGGTCCCTTCACCGCTCAGGGTGATGTTTTCCTCGTCCTCGGAGAAGAAGAGGGAGCGGCTGTTGTACGGGGCGGCGGCGGCGTGGATGCGGCGGCTTTCCCACTGGGGATAATCGGCCGGATTGTCGCTCCCGAGCAGGACGGCCCCCTTCTCCAGATGAAGGTGGACGTTGCTCTTGAGGTAGAGCGGCCCGATGAGGAAGCGCCCTTCCGGGACGACGACCACGCCGTTGCCGTGGCCGTGGCAGGCTTCCAGCGCCTGGCGGATCGGGGCCGTGGCGTTGGTGACGCCGTCGCCGATCGCGCCGAAATCGACGATGTTGAAAATGGTTTTGCCAAGAGGAGCGGTTGTTTTCATGCTCTCTATCGGTAATCTTCCCCGCGTCGTGAAATAAGGCACTTTATTGTCCTTTGATTGACGGATCTTGCCCTCGCCCGATGAGTTCCCCGGAATTTTTCCCCCTGCTTTCAGCCGTTCCGCCCGGAGAGGCGGCGGCTTTCCGCCGCGCGCTCGGCACCCGATGGGTGGCCACGCGCGGCAGCGGCTCCCTCCGCCCGGCGCGCCACCCGGAACACGCCCGCTGGATCGCGGATGAAAGCCATGTTCATCGCCCGCCTCATCGCGAGGTGCTCATCCTCCTGAGCGGCGAACTGATCTTCGGCGTGGCGGGCAAGCCTTACCGGCTCACGCCGGGAACGATCGTTTTTTTCGATCACGACGAATCGCGGGACTGGGTTTCCCCGCCGCACCGGCCCCCTTACCGCGCCCTCTGGCTTCATTTCTGCGGGCGGCAGGCGGTGACCTTCAACACGGTGGAGCGCCTGCCCTGCGGGCGTTCGATCCGCGAGGTCACCACGCGCGTGCGCGCCGGGGCGCCGCTGCTCATGGAGAGCTGGGACCGCTGCCGCGCGGATACGCAGGAAGCGGAATGGCACTGGAAGCTGCTCTGTTCGCTGACGCTTTCCATGATCCTGGAAATCCTCGCCACCACCCGCCCGATCGCCCCGCAACAGCAGGCGCGGCAGGCGGTGCTGGCCGTGCAGGAGCATATCCGCCATCATCTCAATGGCGATCTGCGGCTCGAAGCGCTCGCCGACTTCGCCGGGTACAGCCCGTATTTCTTTCATCGCATTTTCAAGCGGGAGACGGGCGAAACGCTCAAGAGCTTCATCGACCGGCTCCGGCTCGAACACGCGCAGCAAGGCCTGCGGGCGAACCGGACCCTGGAAGCGGTGGCGGACTCCATCGGGATGGAATCCGCCTCGTATTTCAACCGGTTTTTCCGGAAACAGACCGGGATGACCCCCGGCCAATGGCGGGCGCTGGCGGGGAAACCGTGATTTACCTGTTCCCCCTCAAAGGGAGCCGTTGAGGCGTTCTTCGGTGGGTTGCTTCCAGATGCTCGACCAGCGTCTTGCCGCCGACCGTCAGCCCTTTTTCCACCACCAGCGCCGTTTCCCGCCGCGTCAGCGTGTTGCCTTCGATGGCGTTGCTCGTATGGGTCAGTTCAACGCGAAAGGGTTTTCGATAGCCCTGTTTCGCCGGAATTCGGCTTGCCGTGGGAGCTTATGCAGGCCGGCTCATGAGCGGGAAACGGGTGGCGTTGGTAAAATGCCCAAGCTCCAATCCGTTCACGCGATCAAGCCGGATTGCCGGAGCGTCGGCTTCGCAGGCCGGGTTGTCTCCGGTGAAATGAACGTTTTGCAGGGAGATGCCGCGAACGTTGGAGAGATGAAGATGAGCCGCGCTTTCCAGCAGTTGACCGTGAAAAGGGGGGACCTTTTCCCCGGCGGTCCGCTCAAACGTGACATTGCGCAGCAGCACCCCGCACACCGGCACGGCCTGGTTTCCCTTGATCACGGAATGGCTTCGCCCCCGGAGCGTGACGTTTTCAAGCGTCAGATTCCCGATCCGTCGCAGCGTCGCCTCATCGGATACGAACCACCAGAGCGGCTCGGCAGCCTCTACCGTGACGTTGCAGACGTGGATGTTTTCGATCACCGGCCCGTCTCCCGCAGGGCCGTCCGTCCGGGCGTTGAGCGTCTGCCGTGCGATGGGGATGAGGGAGATGATTCCCCGGTAGGAATCGAGGATGGAGACATTGCGAATGACGATGTTGCGGATCACATCGTCGCGCAGGTAGCCGATCAGGATACCGTTGCAGCGGGAGCGCAGCGAGCAGTTTTCCACTGTGATCTGCTCGCATGGACGCATCCCGAAGCCGAGCCCGGTACGGCTGGGTTCCGGGCATTCCTGGTGAAAGACGCGCCAGATGTTGCGCAGGGCGATCGCATCATCGCCGGTGGTAATGTCACAGTGGGAGATGACGACGTTGCGGCAGGCATCGATGTCGATCCCGTCCGTATTGAGCGCTTTCGGGTTGTTGCGGATCGCGATGCCCTGAAAACGAACCGCCTCACAGCCAAACATCCAGAACGTCCACGCGGGAGAATCCCGGAAGGTGAGGGTGTGGATGGCCACGCTCCGGCAGAGCGCGAAAAGAAAGGTGCGACCCGGGCGGGTCTTGATGTCGCGGATCGGGAACCAGCTTGCGGAAGGGTCCGGGCAGTCGTAAAAGGCACGTCCATGGCCGTCGATGGTCCCTTCGCCGCTCAGGGTAATGTTTTCCTCATCCACGGCGAAGAAAAGGGCGCGGGCATTGTAGGCGGCGTAAAAGAGGCGGATGCGTTCGCTCTCCCAGTCTGCGTAATCGGCAGGGTCGCCGCTGCCAAGCAGGGTGGCCCCCTTGAGGAGATGAAGATGGACGCGGCTCTTGAGGTAGACCGGCTTGATGGAAAAGGTTCCTTCCGGGACTACCACCACGCCGTTGCCATCCCGGTGACATGCCTCCAGCGCATCTCGGAGGGCGGGGGTGGCGTCCGCGATGCCATCGCCCGCAGCGCCAAAGTCCGCGAGGTTGAAAACAGTCTTGCCTTTGAGAATCGGGTCTGGGTTCATGGTTGGCATCATCTCCCGTTTTCAGGTCTGAAGATAAGGCCCTTTGTTGATCTTCCCATGACCGATCTTGACCTTTCGCCATCGTGCCCGTCCGCCTTTTCCCCGCTGCTCGCTGCGGAAGACGAGGCGGCGTTCTGCGACGGGCTTGGCTCCCGGTGGGTGGCTACCTGCGGCTTTGGCTGCCTGCGCCCGGCACGGCACCCCGAACATGCCCGGTGGATCGCACAGGAAGCCCATCTCCACCGCCCGCCGGTGCGCGAGGTGCTCACCCTCCTGAGCGGGGAACTGATTTTCAGCGTGGCAGGCAAGCCGTACCGGCTGACCCCGGGAGCGGTGGTTTTTTTTGATCGCCATGAAGCACGCGACTGGGTTTCCCCTCCGCGCCGCCCCCCTTATCATGCCCTCTGGCTCCATTTTTACGGACCGCAAACGATCACCTTCAGCACCGCTGAGCGGCTGGCGGACGGGCGGTTGAGCCGCCTGCTCACCGCCCGGATGCGGGCCGGGGTACCGCAACTGCTCGAGAGCTGGGACCACTGTCGGGATCACGCTCCCGGCGCGGCGCTCCACTGGAAGCGGCTCTGCTCGCTGACGGTGGCGACGGTGCTCGACATCCTCGCCACCGCCCGGCCCATCGCTCCGCGTCAGCAGGCACGAAAGGCGGTGCAGGCCGTGCAGGAACGGGTGCGCCATCAGCTCAATGGCGATCTGCGGCTCGGCCCGCTCGCTGCGTTCGCTGGCTACAACCCCCATTTCTTTCACCGCATCTTCCGGCAGGAGACGGGCGAGACACTCAAGGGTTACGTTAACCGTTTGCGGCTCGAACGGGTGCAGCGAGGGTTGCGGGCCGGGCTTACCCTGGAAGCGGTGGCGGAGTCGGTCGGGATGGAATCCGCCTCCTCCCTCAGCCGCTTTTTCCGTGGGCAGACCGGCATCACTCCCGGGCAATGGCGGGCGCAGGCAGGGCCGCTTCCAGCTCACTCCACGCCCGGGGGGAGTGCCCCATCGCCTTCCGGAAAAACCGGTTGAAGTAGGAGGGGGAGGCGAACCCGACGCTCTCGGCCACCGCCGCCACGGTGTAGCCTTCCCGGAGCCGTTCGCACGCTTTTTCCAGCCGGGCGGCGTTGGTGTAGGCCACGGGGGTCATCCCGGTATGGCGGACAAAGAGGCGGTGAAAGAAAAACGGGCTGTAACCGGCGATCTGGGCGAGCGTGTGGAGGTTGAGCGGGGCTTCGAGGTGGGCGCGGATGTAGGCTTCGATGGAGGCGATCACCTGCGCGTGCTGGTTCTCCCGGGGCGGGGGGAGGGGAGTGGCGAGGATTTCGAGAAAAAGGAGGGTGATCCGCGTCTTGAGCACGTTCCAGAACAGCCCGGGGCGGGAGTCGTTCCGGCACCGGTCCCAGGTTTCCATCACAGCCCGCACCTCCGCGCCGGAGCGGAGCCGGGGCGGGATTTCCTGAAAGTAACGGCCCCGGCCATCGCAGGAATTGGTGTTGAAGGTGAGGCATTCCGGGCTGTTGAAATGAAGCCAGAGGCAGTGGAAACCGCGTTTGTGGGGGGCTCCCTTGAGATCGCGCGATTCACCCCGGTCAAAGAGCATGACGGTGCCGGGGCGGCGCAGGTGGATGGCATCGCCCAGGCTGTGGACGGCTTCCCCGCGAAAGGTGAGCATCGCCTCCCGGTAGGCGGGGCTGTGGCAGTTCCCCCGTACCTGCATCCAGCGGCGGTGGGCGGGATGATCGACCGGGCTTGCCGACGCTGCCGGATCGTCACCCAGCGTGGCGATCCAGCGCCACGCCTCCGTATGGCGGAGCGTCTTTTCCTCGTGCGGGAGCAGAAGCGGCTCGGAGGCGGGGGCGGGGCTCATTCGGAGGCGGAGGAAGCACGCAGGGAGGCCGGAGGGCAGTAAACGCGGAGTTCCTCCCGCCGCCACCATGCCGTGCTTTCACCGGGACCGGTGAACTCGTAGCGGTAGAGCGTGGCGCGGACGAAACGGGGCGGGTGATTGGGAAAGGGATTTTCCTCCAGCAGCGCCAGCACGGGGGGCGAGCCTTTGAGAAGCTGCTCGATGAGGCGGATCATCCACCGGTTGTGCTCCAGATCGCCGAGCGCCGCGAACCACATCTGCCAGTCGAGCCGCGGCTGGTGCGGGGCGGCGAGCCCCGGGCGGCGGTTCACCTCCCCCGGTTTCCAGCGGAACGGGTACGGCTGCCATTCCTTGCCGTCCTGGCTCCCTTCCAGAATGATTTCCGGGCGCGTCGTGGTCATCCGGGCGAAAAGGCCGTAACGGTTGAAGGAGCGCAGGGGGCCGAGGGTATCGCTTACCCATTGCGTCCACGCCGGAAACTCCTTCCCGGGCCGGAAGACGGAGACAAAACCCATCGTACCGATGAAAAGGCTCGCGAATGCCACGGGAACGGCGGGGCCCCAATGCCACCCCCGGGGTGGGGGGGCCGGTTTGGGCGAGGGCGGGCGAACCGGGACGGCGAGGAGCGGGCGGGCCGGGTCGCTCAGGTCGCGCTGGTCCACCGGCAGAAGCAGGCCGAGCTTTCGCCGCCAGCGCCTTGGCCAGAAGGTGTCATCAATCATCAGCACACAGAGGGCGGCGCTCAGGAGGTTGAAGAAATTGTAGTTCCCGGTGGCGGCGATCGCCCCCTGAAGGCCGACCAGCGCCGCGGCTCCGACGATCCGCAACCGCCGGGGAAGGAGCAGGCAGAGCGGCCCGGCGATCTCCACCACGAACATGAGGAGACACCCCGCCTTCAGGAGCCAGAGCGGGGCCTGGTGCAGCCACCAGGCCGTCGGCAGCGGGAGGGGCTGGGTTTCAAAATGATACTTGAGCGCCGTGAGGCTCCACCACGTTTCGTCTCCGCTGGCGAGCTTGATGACCGCGCTCTCGATCATCAGGCGGGCCAGCAGGTAGAGCAGGAGCCAGCGGGCCAGCCGGGCGACCCCCTTGCCGTCGCCCGCCCGGGGGCGCCACTGGAGCGGGGAGACGAAGAAGGCCGCCAGAAGCGTCACCTCCAGCAGCAGCACATCCCACTGGAAACTCATGAAGAGCTGCCCCGCCCCGGAAAGGGAGAGGTAAAGCATCCATGCCGCCAGCAGCGCAGCGCCGGTGAAACGGTTGAAGAGGATCAGCAGCGAGCAGACAATGCCCGCCCAACAGGCGGCGGTAAGCGCCGTGTCGCTGCTGCCGAGCCAGAAAAACGTGGGCAACCGCCGGTAGGCCGCTGCGCCGAGGTGCTCGTGGACCTGTGCGAGATACGGGCCGACGGGAAGAATCCCCTCGCTGCCGACCAGCCCGCAGATCTGGACGAGCAGGGAAGTAAACGCGATGAAGAGGATGCCCCCCAGAAGCCGGAGAAAAAGCCAGGAGGAAAACTGGTACCGGGGCGGCAGGGCCGTTTCCGCCTTCCGGCCCCAGAGCCGGCGGGTCAGCCGCCCGAACACCGCACGGTGCCCGGCCACGAACCGGTAAGCGCGCCGGGCCTGCGGCATGACGCCCGGCAGCGTCATCAGCCACGCCAGCAGCCGCCAGGCGAACCCGGCGCGGCGCAGCACCTCCCACACCGCATCCGCCCCGCTCTTGACCCGGGGCTCCCCGGTTTCATCCTCCGGGGCCTCCACCCATTGCACCGCTTCCTCAAACGCGCCGGCGGGAATGGACGGGTATTCGCCCGCCACCTCCTGCGAGGCCCGGTACTCGATCGCCTCTCCGGTGGCTCCCTGCCAGCGGGTGGCCCAGAAGCGGCAGAAACCGCATTCGCCATCGAAGATCAGGACAGGGCGTTGCCGGAGTGTTTCCATCATGGTTTTATCCTCTTTCCATTACCGTTCCTCGGCAGCCGGGGTGCTTCGGCGATACCGCCGGACCTCGAATTCCGGGTGTTCCAGAATCCGTTCCCCGCCGGTAAATAGCGTTTCAAACTCCGGAAAAAAGGTGTCTCCCTCCACTTCGCGCGGAACGATGGAGAGGATCAGTTCCTCACAGAACGGGAGGAGCCGGGCGTAGATTTCGCCTCCGCCGATGATGAAAAGATCGCTTCCCGGCGCGGCGATGGCCGCGGGCTCGAACGGCTCGATGCTCCGGAGCACCGTCACCCCCTCCACCGGTTCCATCCGGCGGGAGACGACCACGTTGTGCCGCCCCGGCAGCGGACGCCCCAGGGAGGCGTAGGTGCGGCTCCCCATCAGGATCGTGTGGCCGAGCGTCGTTTTCTTGAACCAGCGGAGTTCGTCGGAGATGCGCCAGGGAATCGTCCCGCCATGGCCGATCACCCGGTTGCGGGCCATGGCGGCGATGGCGCGAACGGCGGGAGGCTGGGGAAGGGAAGGGGACATCAGACGGCAACGGGGGCTTTGATCGCCGGGTGGGGATCGTACCCGCTCAGGGTGAAATCCTCATATCGGAAGCCATGGATGGAGGTGACGCCGGGGGTGAGTGTCATCGTCGGCAGCGGGCGCGGCTCCCGGGTGAGTTGCTCGCGGGCCTGTTCGAGATGGTTGGAGTAAAGGTGCAGGTCGCCAAAGGTGTGGATGAACTCCCCGGGGCGTAACCCGCAGACCTGCGCCACCATCAGGGTAAGCAGGGAATACGAGGCGATGTTGAAGGGGACGCCAAGGAAAAGGTCCGCACTCCGCTGGTAAAGCTGGCAGGAGAGCACCCCTTCGTGCACGTAAAACTGAAAGAGGACATGGCAGGGAGGCAGGTGCATCCCCTCCACCTCGCCCGGGTTCCACGCGGTCACGATATGGCGGCGGCTCTCCGGGTTGCGGCGGATCTGCTCCACCACTTCGTCAATCTGATGAATGGAGCGCCCGTCCGCCGTCCGCCAGTCGCACCATTGGGCGCCGTAGACGCGGCCGAGGTTTCCCTCCGCATCCGCCCATTCATCCCAGATCGTCACCTTCTCCGCCTGAAGCGGGCGGACATTGGTCTCCCCGCGCAGGAACCAGAGAAGCTCGTGAATGATGGAGCGCAGGTGCAGCTTTTTCGTCGTCAGGAGGGGGAACCCCCGGGTCAGGTCGAAGCGGGCCTGCGCCCCGAAGAGCGACAGGGTGCCGGTGCCGGTGCGATCCGGTTTGAACTTGCCCTCTTCAAGGACCAGACGCAGGAGATCGTGATAAGCGCGCACGGCGGGGAGGATATGCCGGGAAGCCCCGGGGTGATCAATGTTTTTCGCTTCCGTTAACAGGGTGGGACGCAGGGTGGGACGCCTCGGGAGTGCGGCTGGTGTGGAAACCCGGAATACGCAGTCACGCGTATTTTCGCCCTTCCCAACATTCATTGTAAACTGCTTAATAATACGTAACCACCCGGGAAGAGAGCGAGCTTTTTCGTTGGCAACCCGGGGGGGATGATGCAAACGGAGCGGTGAACCCCGGAAAACGCTCCGGTCAACCGTTTGCCTTTGAAATTCCAAAGGCGGCGAGGGGAGGGGGCCAAGGTTGTGGCCGAAGCGTTGACATCCCCGGCTCCCCCTTTTAGTTTTGATCAGACCCCACTACCCACCCCAGTGATCAAAAACGACGATTACGTTATCGAAATCCTCCTGGATACCGGCCTGATTACCCAGCCCCAGCTTGAGGAAGCCACCGCCCAGACCACCCCCGGCCAGAATGTCATTGATACCCTGATCGCCCAGGGATTGCTGACCCGGGAGGATGTCCTGCGTTCGCTCGCCGTCCATGCGAGCATGGAATACGTTGACCTTTCGCACATGGTGGTGCCGCCCGATGTCATCCTCGCCGTGGACGCCGATGTGGTGCGCCGTTTCAAGGTGCTGCCGATCGCCTTTGTGGATACGGGGCTGATGATGGCCACGAGCGATCCGCTCAATTTCGACACGTTCGACACCGTCACCCACCTCATTGAGCACAACCTCAATATCGAGTGGGTGTGCGCCTCGCCCGAGCAGATCGAGGCGGCGATCGAGACTTATTACCCGAGCGAAGAGGGAGCCCGGGAGGACTCCCCGGAGATCGAGATCGAAGGCGCGTCGGACGAGGGGGACGCCCCGATCATCAAGATGGTGACGAAGCTCCTCGTGGAAGCGCAGAAGATGCGGGCGAGCGATATTCACCTCGAACCGCTCGAAAAACGTTTCCGCATCCGCTTCCGGATCGACGGCGTGCTGCACGAGGTCCAGAACCCGCCCAAGAAGCTGCAATCGGCGATCATCAGCCGCCTCAAGATCATGACCGGCTCCATCAGCATCGCGGAAAAGCGGCTGCCGCAGGACGGACGCATCCAGGTGCGCATGGGGGCCAAGCAGATCGACCTTCGTGTCTCCACGCTGCCGACCAACCATGGCGAGAGCATGGTGATGCGTATTCTCGATAAATCGAGCCTCACGCTCGGGCTCACCCAGCTCGGCTTCCTGAGCGACGATCAGGAGACGTTCGAGCGCCTGCTCACCCTGCCCGACGGGATCATCCTCGTCACCGGGCCGACCGGTTCGGGCAAGACGACCACGCTTTACGGCTGTCTCAACGCCATCAACAAGCCCGACCGCAAGATCATCACCGTGGAAGACCCCGTGGAGTACCAGCTCAACGGGATCAATCAGGTGCAGGTGAACGCGGATATCGGCATGACCTTCCCGGCGGCGTTGCGCTCCATGCTCCGTCAGGCGCCCAACATCATCATGATCGGTGAAATTCGTGACCTGGAGACGGCGAGCATCGCCATCAACGCCAGTCTCACCGGTCACCTCGTTTTCTCCACGCTCCACACGAACGACGCCCCGAGCGCGGTGGCCCGTCTCGTCGATATCGGCGTGCAACCCTTCCTGGTGTCGAGTTCCGTCCGCGCCGTGGTGGCCCAGCGGCTGGTGCGGCGGCTCTGCCCGGAGTGCAAGGAGCCGCACGACATCACGGATGCGGAACTGCGCGGGCTGCGGCTCGACCGCTCCCAGGTGGAAGGGGCGACCATCATGAAGGGGCGCGGGTGCGAGACGTGCCGCTATCTCGGGTACAAGGGGCGGCTCGCGATCTTTGAAATTTTCCTCGTGGACGACGAAGTGCGTCACATGATCAACGAAAAAGCCACCACGCTGGAACTGCGCCGGCGCGCCCGCGAGCTTGGGATGCGCACCCTGCGCGAGGACGGCGTGCGCAAGGTGCTCGCCGGGATGACCACGGCGGAGGAGGTGATCTCCGTCACCATGTCCGACTCGAACTGACCCTTTCCCTTTTTTCTTCTTTTTGCCCTCTTTGCCTTTCCCCTCTGTATGAATGCCAACCAAGTGATCGAACTGTTTATCGAACAGGGCCTGATTGAACGCGAACAGGTGGACGATCTGCTCGCCGCCGTTGCCGGTTCCGGCAAGGATATTTCGGAAATTCTCGTTGATTACGGTTTTGTCACGCAGGAAGGATTCTACCAGACCATCGCCAACAGCCTCGGGACGGACTATGTGGAACTCGCCGGGTTCGAACCGCCTGCCGAACTCCTGCGCCTGATTCCCGCCGGGATGGCCCGGATGCACGGGGCCATTCCCGTGGCGGCCAACGCTTCGGGCGTCACGGTCGCCCTGGTGGACCCGCTCAACACCCAGAGCCAGGAGGATCTCCGTTTCGCCATCGGCAAGGATATTTTCACCGTCGTGGCCGCCACGCGGCAGGTGGAGGAACTCATCCAGAAATATTATCTCGATTCCACCAGCATCGACGAAGTGCTCAACGAACTGGAAACCGATGTCCAGTTTGGCGAAGACTCCGTGGACCTCAAGAGCGTGGAGGCCGAGGCGAACTCGACGCCGATCATCCGGTATGTCGATCTCGTGCTGGCGCAGGCGATCGCGGACCGGGCGAGCGACATTCACTTCGAACCCTTTGAGGAAGAGTTCAAGATCCGTTACCGTGTGGACGGCGCGCTCTACGAGATGACGCCGCCGCCCAAGCACCTCGCGCTGCCGATCATCTCCCGCGTGAAGGTGATGGCGAACCTCAACATCGCCGAACGGCGGCTGCCGCAGGACGGGCGCATCCAGACCTTCACCGCCGGGCGGCATGTCGATCTCCGTGTCTCCTCGCTGCCCACGCAGTTCGGGGAGAGTGTCGTGCTCCGTGTCCTGGACCGCTCCAGCGTGAACCTGAGCCTCAAGGCGCTCTCCATGCCGGAGTACGTCTACAATTACATTCAGGAGACCATCCAGAAGCCCAACGGCATCTTCATCGTCACCGGCCCCACCGGTTCGGGTAAGACGACCACGCTTTACGCCTGCCTCAACGAGATCAACACGATCGACTCGAAAATCCTCACCTCGGAAGACCCGGTGGAATACGACATCGAAGGGATCATCCAGGTGCCGATCAACGAATCCATCGGGCTCACCTTCGCCCGGGTGCTGCGGGCCTTCCTGCGTCAGGACCCGGACCGGATCATGGTCGGTGAAACGCGCGATGTGGAGACGGCGCAGATCTCCATTCAGGCCTCGCTCACCGGTCACCTCGTCTTTACCACGCTGCACACCAACGACGCCCCGGGCGCCGTCACCCGCCTCATCGACATGGGGGTGGAGCCGTTCATGATCTCCGCTTCGCTCGAAGGGGTGCTCGGCCAGCGGCTCATCCGGAAAATCTGCACCCACTGCCGCACGCCGTACGAACCGAGCGAATCGCTTCTCTCCCAGCTAGGGCTCTCGCCCCACGACATCGGGGACAAGAACTTCTACTACGGGCGGGGTTGCGATGAGTGCAACCACACCGGGTACAAGGGGCGCAAGGGAATCTACGAACTCCTTCACATCAGCGACCCGATCCGCGAACTCATCAATCAGCGCGCCCCGAGCGTGGTTCTGCGCCAGAAGGCGATTGAACTCGGGATGATCACGCTTCGCGAAGACGGTTTACGGTGTATTTACGATGGAGAGACGACGATCGAAGAAGTTCTCAAATACACATAAGAATGGCTTCCCATGATTGACTTCGGGAAATAATTATGTTGTTTGCCTTCCTGATTACGATGCTCCCGTCGAGCCGATAAACCCCCAAAATCCGTTCTCCTTCGTCTATGCCGAAATTCAATTATGTCGCCCTTGATGCCCGCGGGCAGGAATCCGTCGGGGTCATTGAAGCAGCCAACTCCAACGAAGCCATCGGGCAGCTTCGCCAGTCCGGCTATTTTCCCACCAGCGTGGTGGAGGAGGGGAAGGGGTCCGTTCCGAAAGCCGCCCGGAAAGCGGCGGCCAAAGCCTCCTCCGGCACTTCTTCCGCCAAGAGCAGCAAGGGGATTGTCCTTTTTGAAAAGAAAACGATCAAGGCGAAGACGCTGATGGTCTTCACCCGCCAGCTGGCGACCCTGATCGACGCCGGTCTGCCGCTGCTGCGCGGGCTCACGGTGCTGGCCAAGCAGGAGCGCGATCCCGTGCTCAAGAATACGATCAACACGCTGGCCGATTCCGTGCAGGGGGGGAGCACCTTCTCCGAATCGCTCGCCCAGCACCCGAAGATTTTCAACAAGCTTTACATCAACATGGTGAAAGCGGGCGAACTCGGCGGTGTGCTCGAACTCGTCCTCAACCGTCTGGCGGAGTTTCAGGAAAAGGCGCAGAAGATCACCAACAAGGTGAAATCGGCGATGGCCTACCCGGTCATCGTGCTGGTGATCGCCATGCTCATCATGTGGTTCCTGCTCGTCTTCATCGTTCCGAAGTTCGAACAGATTTTCCAGGACATGCTCTCGGGCAAGCCGCTCCCGCCGATCACGCAGGTGGTCATCGGCATCAGCAAGACGGTCCAGAGCAATTTCCTGGAGATTGTCGGCGCGGTGATCGTCCTGATCGTCGGCTACGTCATGTTCTCGCGCACGGAAGTGGGCCGCTCCATCATGGACCGGATCAAGCTGCGCGTGCCGGTGCTCGGGGAACTGCTGCGCAAGTCGGCCATTTCCCGCTTCTCGCGGACGCTCGGCACGCTGGTCACCAGCGGTGTGCCGATCCTTCAGGCGCTCAACATCACCAAGGAAACGGCGGGCAACATCGTCATCTCCGAGGCGATCGCGAAGGTGCACGACGCGGTGAAGGAGGGCGAATCCATCGTCCACCCGCTGGAGGCGAGCGGCGTGTTTCCGCCGATGGTCATCAGCATGATCGACGTGGGTGAGGAGACCGGTCAGCTTCCCGAGATGCTGCTCAAGGTGGCGGATGTTTATGACGACGAAGTGGACAACGCCGTGATGGCGCTCACCTCCATGCTGGAGCCGCTCATGATCGTCTTCCTGGCGTTGATCGTCGGCAGCATCGTCATCGCGCTCTTCATGCCGCTTATCGGCATCATTCAGAACATGCAGAACCCGAACTGACGGGTTATCTTACCCCTTATGAAACGCCCCCGATTGTTTCCCCTTCGCCTCCGGCACGGGTTTACCCTGCTCGAACTGCTGACGGTCATTACCATCATCATCATTCTGGCGGGGATGATCCTCGCGGGGATGGGGTATGCCCAGCAGAAGGCGGCGGCATCCCGGGCCCAGGCGGAGATCGCGGCGCTTTCCACCGCGCTGGAATCGTACAAGGCGGACAACGGGGAATATCCGAAGGATGCCGCCACCGATGCGCTCGATCCCTCAGGCAGCGGAAACCCCGCCGATTACAAGACCGCGGGGCAGACGCTCTATTACTCCCTGCGCAGCGACTACGACAAGGATGGCAAGGTGGATGAGATCAAGGATGGGGATGACAACGTCGTCGGTCGTCTGAAGGTTTATTTCGAATTCAAGGATTCGATGCTTTCCACTGACAAGACCGCCATGGTTGATCCTTACGGAAGTACTTACGGCTACTCCACGAAGGGGACCTATAACCCGACCTTCGACCTCTGGAGCACCGGCGGCCAGACCGCCGCCCCGACCACGGACGCGATCAAGGGCAAGTGGATCAAGAACTGGTAAATCCCTGAAGGGATATTCTTTTGCAAAACGGCGGTTCCGGTTCCGGGACCGCCGTTTTGTTGCATGAACCGATCAGAGCAGCGCCTTCAGGAACGGCGCGGTGTGGCTGGTGCGGTGGCGGGCCACCTCCTCCGGCGTGCCGCTGACCACGACTTCGCCGCCGTCCGGACCGGCCCCGGGACCGATATCGACCACATAATCCGCGTCCGCCACGAGGCTCATGTTGTGTTCGATGACGATTACCGTCTGCCCGTCGTCCACGAGCCGGTGCAGCACATCGAGGAGCCGCTCCACATCGGCCATGTGCAGCCCGATCGTCGGTTCTTCGAGCAGGTAGACGGTCGATTTCGGCTGGCGCTGCCGCCGGACCCGGTCGTTGAGGGCGCGGGTGACGCCCCGGGTCAGTTCGCTCACCAGCTTGAGCCGTTGCGCCTCGCCGCCGCTGAGGGTGGGGCTGGGCTGGCCGAGCTTCAGGTAGCCGAGCCCCGTGTCGCACAGGAGCCGGAGGGGACGGGCGATCTTCGGATGGTTCGCGAAGAACTCCGCCGCGCTCTCCAGCGTCATCTCCATCACGTCGCCGATGCTCCGGTCGTTGTAGAGCACTTCCAGCGTGGCGGGGTTGTAGCGTTTGCCGCCGCATTCCCCGCACGGGATGTACCCGGCGGGCAGGAAATTCATCTCCACCTTGATCACTCCCTGCCCCTGGCACGTTTCGCAACGCCCTCCGGCGGTGTTGAATGAAAAGCGCGAGGGGGTGTAGCCGCGCATCCGGGAGAGGGGAAGCTGGGCGAACTGCTTGCGCACTTCGTCGAACACCTTGATGTAAGTGGCCGGGGTGGAGCGGGAGGTCTTGCCGATGGGGGACTGGTCCACCTCGTAGACGGTTTCCACCTTGTCGGTTCCCAGCAGGCGGTCGAGCCCCCGGTCGCCCTTTTTCCCCTTTTCACCGGTCAGCGCCCCGGCCAGCGCCGGTTTGAGGACGCCGCGCATCAGCGTGCTCTTGCCGGAACCCGAGACGCCGGTGATCACGCTCAGCCGCCCGAGAGGAAAGCGGACATCAATCCCCTTGAGGTTGTTCGCCCGCGCCCCCTTGACCTCCAGCCAGCCGGAAACCTCCTTCCCGAGCGGGCGGCGGCTTCCGCGGCTCGGGTGCCGGAGCGGTTCGCGCAGGCAGCGGCCCGTTTCGGAACGGCGGTTCTTGCGGATTTCAGAGAGTTTCCCCACGGCCACCACCTCGCCGCCATGCATCCCGGCGCGGGGGCCGAGGTCGATGATCGCGTCCGCGCGGCGCATCGTTTCCTCGTCGTGTTCGACCACAACGAGCGAATTCCCCTTGGCCCGGAGCGCCTCCAGCGTATCGAGGAGGAAATCATTGTCCCGCGGGTGGAGGCCGATGGTCGGTTCATCGAGCACGTAAAGGACGCCCCGGAGGTTCGAGCCAAGCTGCGCGGCGAGCCGGATGCGCTGCGATTCGCCGCCGCTGAGTGTCTTGGCGGACCGCCCGAGCGCCAGGTAATCGAGCCCGACTTTCCGCATGAACTCCAGCCGCTGCCGGATTTCCGGCAGAATATCGGTGGCGATCGCCTTCTGCCGCCCGGTGAATCGGAAGCGCGAGACGGCCTGGAGCGCCTCGGAAACCGGCAGGGCGGCCAACTCGGTGATGCGCGTCTCCTGAAGGCGGACATGGCGGGCGATCCGGTTGATCCGGCCCCCGTGGCAGTCCGGGCACGGCTCGGCTTCGCCGTCTTCAAGCCATTCGTGGCGGCGTTCCTCGGCCAGTTCCGCTTCCAGCGCGCTTTCCGCGTCGTCCGCGGCGGGGCGCTGCCAGATTTCGCCGAAGCCGTGGCATTGCTCGCACCAGCCGTGCGGAGAGTTGAAGGAGAAAAGGCGCGGGTCGAGTTCCTCAAAGGAATCGCCACACTCCGGGCAGCTCATCTCCGTGCTCAGGACCGTCAGCTTTCCCTGTCCGTCGAGCAGGCGGACGGTTCCCTTGCCGAGTTCCAGCGCCCGGCGCAGCACCTGCGTGAGGTGTTTGGGGGAACGGCGTTCGCCCACCACCACGTCGATCGTGTGTTCGCGGAAGCGCTCCAGCCGCTGGAACGAGGCGACCGGCACGATTTTGCCGTCGATGTAAAGCTCCTCGAACCCTTCCCGCGCGGCCCATTTCGCGATTTCGTTATGGTATCCCTTCCGCGCCTTGACGAGCGGGGCGAGAATGCGCGCGCCCCCCTTTTTCGCCACCACCGTTTCCGCCCGGGCCAGGATGGCGGAGAAGCTTTGTTTGCTCACCGCCACATCACAACGCGGGCAGTACTGCGTGCCGAGCTTGGCGAAAAGGAGCCGCAGGAAATGGTAGACCTCCGTGACGGTCGCCACCGTCGATTTGCCGCCCCCGCGCGTGATCCGCTGCTCGATCGCCACGGAAGGGGGGAGGCCGGTGACGAGATCGACATCCGGTTTTTCCAACTGCTCCATGAACTGCCGGGCGTAGGGAGACATGCTGTCGAGAAAACGCCGCTGCCCTTCGGCAAAGAGGATGTCGAAGGCGAGCGTGCTTTTGCCCGAGCCGCTCAGGCCGGTGATCACGACCATCCGGTCGCGCGGAATCTCCAGCGAGATGTTTTTGAGGTTGTGCTCCCGGGCCCCGTGAACGGCAATGGCCGAGAGGCTCTCCTTTTGCGGACGGGCCGGGGCCGGTTTGAGCGAGCGGCGGCGGCGATGGCGCAGCAGCGGCTGGAGATAGCGCCCGGTATGCGAGCCGGAGGCCCCCTCCGCGACCGCCTCCGGGGTGCCGGTGGCGACGACCCGCCCCCCTTCGTCCCCGGCCTCCGGGCCGAGGTCGATCAGGTAATCCGCGCATTTGATCACTTCGAGGTTGTGCTCGATGACAAAGAGCGTGTTGCCCTCCTCCACGAGCCGGTCGAAGACGTGCAGGAGCATCGCCACGTCGTCGAAATGAAGCCCGGTGGTCGGTTCATCGAGGATGAAGAGGGTCGGCCCCGATTTTTCCCGGTTCTGCTCCGCGAGATGGCGGACGAGCTTGAGCCGCTGCGATTCGCCGCCGCTCAGGAGGTTGAGCGGCTGGCCCAGCCGCAGGTAGCCGAGGCCGACATCGGAGAGAAGCCGCAGGGTGGCGAGCAGATCGCGACGGGTCGCCTTGGCGGCCACGGGGCTCGAATGGCTTCCGGGATCGTAAAAGGCGAGCGCCTCGTCCACGGTCATCTCCAGCACGTCCGCGATGGACCGGCCCCGCAGGCGGATGTCGAGCACCGGTTTCTGGTAGCGTTTGCCGTCGCATTCCGGGCAGCGGACGAAAAGATCGCTCAGGAACTGCATCTCGATCTTCTCAAACCCCATTCCGCTGCATCGTTCGCAGCGGCCCGAACCGGTATTGAAGGAAAAGGCGCTGGCCGTCAGCCCGGCGGCAAGGGCCTCCGGGAGCATCGCGAACTCCTCGCGGATCGAGTCGAACCCACCCAGAAAGAGGACCGGCGTGGAGCGGGGCGTGCGGGAGAGGGGGGATTGATCCACCATGATCGCCTGCGCGATCGCCCCGGAACCGGTGATGCGCGTGCAGGTGCCGCGCCCGCCGTCCATCTCCTCGGGTTCCTCCCCGGAACTCTGGAGATTGCGGTAAAGGATTTCGTGCACCAGCGTGCTCTTGCCCGAGCCGGAGACGCCGGTGATGCAGGCAAAGACGCCGAGGGGAAAATCGACATCCACCCCGTGCAGGTTGTGATGGGTGGCTCCCTCCACGCGAATCCAGCCGTTGGGCTCCCGCCGCCGCGGGGGGAGGGGGATGGAGCGCTTGCCCGTGAGGTAATCGGCGGTGAGCGTGCCGCCGATCCCGGAGAACGGGCCGCTGTAGACCAGGTCGCCGCCCGCCTCGCCCCGGCCCGGGCCGATCTCCACGAAATGATCCGCCGCGCGGAGGACCGCCTCCTCGTGTTCCACGACGACGAGCGTGTTCCCCCGGTCGCGCAGGCTGGCCATCACGGCGATGAGCCGGTCCACATCCCTCGGGTGCAGGCCGACGCTCGGTTCATCCATGACGAAGAGGGTGTTCACGAGCGACGCCCCGAGGCAGGAGGTCAGGTTCACCCGTTCCACCTCGCCGCCGCTCAGGCTGCGCGTCACGCGGTCGAGGCTCAGGTAGCCGAGGCCGACCTCCACCAGATAGCGCAGGCGCGTCTCCACCTCGCCCCGGAGCATCCGGGCCGTGGCGTCATCGGGGAGGTTTTCGGCGCTTTCAAAGCAGGCGAGCAGCCCCTTCACCGGCATCGCCGCGAGCTGCGGCAGCGTCTTGTCCCGGAACCGAAAATGGAGCGTGGCGGGCTGGAAGCGGCCCCCGTGGCACTCCGGGCAGGTCGTGTAGTTCCGGTAACGGCTCAGGAGCACCCGCACGTGCATCTTGTACGCCTTGGATTCCAGCCACGAAAAGAAACCCCTCACCCCGTACCACCGGTCGTTGCTCCAGAGCTGCTCGGGGTCCAGCGACGGGTCTTCGCCGTAGAGGACGAACTCTTTCTCCTTCGCGGAGAGGGCGGAGAACGGCTTGCGGGTGTCGATCTTGTACCGCGTGCATCCCTTGAGGAGATCGCGCTGGCACTCCTGCCCGTTCTCCGTCTGGAACGGTTTCACCACCCCTTCGCGGATGCTCAGGCTTTTGTCCGGAAGGGCGCGGTCGAGGTCCAGACCGATCACCCGGCCGAATCCGCGGCACTTCGGGCACGCTCCCTGCGGGTGGTTGAAACTGAAGAGCCCGGGGGAGGGGGGCGTGATTCCCACGTCGCAATGGGCGCAATGCCAGCCGGTGGAATACGGGTGGCTCTCCCCCTCCGGGCCGATGAGCGCGAGCCGCCCCCGGCCGAAACGGAGCGCCGTCTCCATCGCCTCCCCGAGCCGCGTCCGGTTGGCGGGGGTGAGGGGGATCCGGTCCTGAATCACCTGAAGCCGGGCCGGGAGTTTCTCCGGTGCGGGTTCATCCGTCCGCAGCGTCGCCCCGCCGATGCGGACGCGCAGATACCCTTGCTGCTGGAGAAAGGCGAAAAAGTCGTTGCCCGCGGTTCCTTCGGGCACCGGGAGTTCAAACGTCACCAGCACCGTCCGCCCTGCCGCGGTTTCCAGCGCGTGGGCGGCCATGGAATCGGGCGTTTCCTGCCGGATCTCGCGATCGCATTGCGGGCAGAAGGCGGCGGCGATGCGCGGGAAGAGCAGCTTGAGGTAATCGTTGATCTCCGTCATCGTCCCGACGGTGGAGCGGGTCGTGCGGACGGAGTTCGCCTGTTCGATGGCGATGGCGGGGGGGATGCCCCGGATCTCCTCCACCTGCGGCTTGTCCATCCGTTCCAGGAACTGCCGGGTGTACGGGCTGAACGTCTCCACATAGCGACGCTGCCCCTCCGCGTAGAGCGTGTCGAAGGCGAGGCTCGATTTTCCGCTACCGCTCGGGCCGGAGATGACGGTCAACCGGCCCAGGGGAATGTCGAGGTCAATCCCCTTGAGGTTGTTCTGCCGTGCGCCGCGGATCTGAATGCAAGTTTCGGTGCGAGTAACCACAGTGAAGGGGTCTACTCTCCCTTACCGGAACCTTGCTGGCAAGTGGTTCGCCGGGGAATCGGAATCACGACGCGGATTTCGGCGTCGTGGAGCGTTTGGCGGGATGCCCCGCAGCCCCGTTGCGCTTGAGGAAGGAGGTCACCCCGGCGACTTTCTGGCGCATCACCTTTCCCTGCTTGAACTTGACGTTGGCCCGCTCGGGAATCTCGTAGCGGCTGCCCGGTTCGTTCGGGTTGCGGCCTACCCGTGCCTTGGTCAGGCGGACCTCAAAGACCCCGAAGTTTCGCAACTCCACATCATTCCCGCTCGCCAGCGATTCCGTAATGTAGTCCAGTGTTTTCTGAATCACTTCGAAGACATCATTCTGGACTAATCCGGTCTCATTGCTGATCCGAACCACCAAGTCCCTTTTGGTCAATTTCGCCATAGCACAATTAATCGTATCGGATTTAATTCTCTTTGGGCAAGCCGTAAACGTCCTGTTTTTCCGTAAAATTACGTATTTTTGTTAAAAAAAGAGATCAGGCACGAAGAACTCAAAGCGACGGGGATTCCCGTCAGCATCAGGCGGCGGATTTCCGTGCGGCTCACCTTCACGCGATGGGGGGTCTCCAGCGGGGGGTGTTTTTCGAGCAGGGAAAGGGTTTTGAGGCCGATGGCCCACGGAAGAAAACAGGCGAAACGGAGCCGCCACGGGCGGATCGCCTCAAGGTAGGTGAGCGCTTCGCGGAAATGCCCCCGGGCGACGCCGTTCCAGCGGGTGAAGAGGGGGCGGGCCGTTTCGGGCCGTTCGCGCAGCGTTTCCGGGGTGAGGCCGAGGGTGGCCAGTTCATCGCAGGGAAGGTAGCAGCGGCCCTTGGCCAGGTCTTCCGGGCAATCGCGCAGGATGTTGACGAGTTGCAGCCCCTTGCCGAGCGCGATGCCCGGCGCCCGCATGGCGTTTTCGTCCATCCGGGAGTAGGAGGGGAGGTGCTCAAAGCAGACGCGCGTCCAGAATTCGCCGACACAACCGGCCACGCGGTAGGTGTAGTCGTCGAGTTCCGCCGCGCATTGCAGGCTGGCGACCGTCCCCGCCGGGGCGGTTTCGAAGCGGAGCAGGTCAAGCTCCTGCCCCCGGATGATCGTGCCCAGGACGCGCGCGATCGCCTCCCGGTCCGCCGGAGTCGTCCCGTGGAAGTGGCTCAGGAGCAACGGGATATGGTCAAGCAGGGTCCGCTCCGCCGCGTCGGGGACGCTCTCCCGCAACTCGGATGGGACGATCCGCGCCCCGGCGGCCTCCTCCCCCTTCCCGAGCGCCGCAGCGAAGGCCCGGAGTCCCTCCAGCCGTTGGTCTAGCGCCGTCCCCGCGCTGTCGGCGAGGGTATCGGTGGCCCGGGCCAGAAGATAGGCCAGGGCGATCGGACGGCGGACCTGCCGGGGAAGAACGCGGATCGTCAGGTAAAACGAACGCGATACTTCGGCGAGGAGGTTTCCGAACAGGTCAGGGGAGGCGATCTCTTTCAAGTTCGGAAAGAATCAGATCAACCGCAGGGAACGGAGCAGCGGGCGGTCGATCCGGCCGGAAACCGGCAGGCGGCGGTCCTTCTGGTAGGCGCGGATGGCGGCCCGGCTGTAGCGGCCCAGATCGCCGTCGATCGGCCCGCGGTAGTAGCGCCGCTTGGCGAGTTCCCGCTGCACATCCATGCGCGTGCGGCGGGAGGATTCGTAATCCCGGTATTTTTTATCGTACCGATAATCGTACCGGTAGTCGTCGTAACGGCGGTGATCGTCGTAGGACCGGGCCGCCGCTTCCATCGGAAAGAGGGCGGCCAGGGTGAGTGTGGCGGCGACGCCAAGGAAACGGGTTGTTTTCATGGGAAAGTGAAGTGTCAGATCCAATCAGGGTAACGTCCGGGGCGGGCGAAACAGCCGCCTGCGCCTTTACCTTGTTCAAAAGGATCGACGAAGTCCCCGAATCCTTTATTCACTTCGGTTCGTCAACCCATTTCTGACCGCTCCCGGGGGAAAGCCCCCTCTTTCGCGTTATTCCCCGGGCGGGGGAATGATTTTGCCCCGGCAGAGGACCGGGACCGGGATCTTCGGCCCCTTCGACATCCGGTTGCAGAGGATGCGGTAAAGGTGGGCGGAAAACTCCTGCGGGGAGATCTCGTACTGCGTCACCGGCAGGCCGTAGTGATGGATGATCCCCTGGTTGCTCCGGCAGACCACTTCCAGCTTTCCGGGGACATCCACCTGCTGCCCGAGAAGGGCGAGCGCCACGCCCCGCATGGCGATGTCGTCGGCCACCACCAGCGCCTCCGGCCAGCGCCCGGTCTTCTGCCATTTGCGGATGCGCTCGGAGATCCGCTCAAACGCCTGCGCCTCGTTGACATGATTTTTACTGTTGAGACCGCAGACATCCACGCCGTAATCCTCCAGCCCGTATTGCGCCAGCAGTTCCGGGTAGGAGCAGCCCGGCGTGCCGTCCTCCTCGTAACGAAGGAAGCCGATTTTCTTTTTTCCCCGGGCCGCCAGATAGGCGAGGCTCTCGGAGAGGAAATGATTGTGGTCGGTGTAAACGTCCGCATCCGGGTATTTGCCGCTCCCGAAGACCAGCGGGTATTCCTCCCGCTTGCGCAGGACTTCGATGAGGTGGTGATCCACGCCGACGAGGATTCCTCCGCCGAAAATATGGTTCTTGCGGTCGGCCAGATAGTGCTGAAAGGCCGGGTGCTCGTTGATGTCACGCAGTTCCTTTGCTTCGTTCACGTCGTCATACGTCCGGTAATGCTGGCGGTTCTTCTCGATGAGGCGGCGCAGGCAACGGTTGACGGCCCGGTAGAAATGAGCCTCCTCATCGGAAAGGGTGGGCCCGAAAAAGATCCCGATGTGCATCTGGTCGGGTGAACTGCGCACGAACGTGCCGACCTTCGGCGTCCGGTAGAGCAGCCCTGCCATTTTCAGGCGGCGTAGCGCCTTCTGCACCGTCACTTCGTGCACCTCCAGCTCCGCCGCCATCTCCGGCACGGAGGGGAGGCGGTCTCCGGGGCGGAGTTCGCCCGAGCGGATCTTCTCCCGCAGATGCTCTTCGATCTGGATATAAACCGCTACCGGACGCTCGATTTTTAATTTATCACCCATTGGATTTAATTGGATACTATAGCTTATTATTTCCTGAAAGAAGGCAAATTCCTCTTTTTTCCCGGTCCGGGCCACTCCGCGCTTTTCATTCGCCGGTTTTTGGCATTCGATGAGGTATTTATGAACGCTCTCTGGGAACGCTTTCAAACCTTCTTTCTACGATACGACGACCTTGGTTTCTCCCTCGACATCAGCCGGATGCGCTTTGATGACGGGTTTCACGCCCGGCTCGCGCCGCTGGTAAGCAAGGCGCATGCGGACCGCGAGGCGCTGGAGGCGGGAGCCATCGCCAACCCGGACGAGGACCGGATGGTCGGCCACTACTGGCTGCGCAACCCGGCCCTGGCCCCCAACGACGAGCTGCGCCGGGAGATCGAAACCACCCGGGAGGCGATCGCCGCGTTTGCCCGCGCGGTTCATTCCGGAGCGATCACCGCGCCCGATGGCGGCCTTTTCACCGAGGTGCTGCTGATCGGCATCGGCGGCTCGGCCCTCGGGCCGCAGTTCATCGCCGACGCGCTCGGAGCCCCCTCGGACCGGATGACGATCCATTTTCTCGACAACACCGACCCGGACGGCTTTGACCGGACCTTTTCGCAGCTCAGCGACCGGCTGGCGCACACGCTCGTGCTCGTCGTCTCCAAGAGCGGCGGGACGAAGGAGACACGCAACGGGATGCTCGAAACCGAAGCCGCCTTTAAGGAAAGAGGGCTCGATTTCACCCGGCACGCCGTGGCGATCACGGGGGAGGGGAGCGAACTCGACCGTGTCGCCGTGGCGGGTAACTGGCTCAAGCGTTTCCCGATGTGGGACTGGGTGGGGGGGCGCACCTCCGTCATGAGCGCCGTGGGGCTGGTGCCGATGGCGCTCGTCGGGTTCGACATCGACGCCTTTCTGGCCGGAGCCGCCGCCATGGATGAGAAAACGCGTTCCCGGGAGAAAAACGCCGCGATGGAGCTTGCGCTGATGTGGTACTACGCCGGAAACGGCGGGGGGGAGAAGTCGATGGTGCTCCTGCCGTACAAGGACCGGCTGGTGCTTTTCTCCAAGTACCTTCAGCAACTGGTGATGGAATCGCTCGGCAAGGAGAAGGATCTGGAGGGGAACACCGTGCATCAGGGGATCGCCGTATACGGCAACAAGGGCTCCACGGACCAGCACGCCTACGTCCAGCAGTTGCGCGACGGGATCGCCAATTTCTTCGTCACCTTCATCGAGGTGCGCAAGGGGCGCGACGGCGACCGCCTTGAAGTGGAGCCGGGGGTGACCAGTGGCGATTACCTTCAGGGATTCCTGCGCGGCACCCGCACGGCGCTTTACGAAGGCGGGCGGGATTCGATCACGATCTCCATCGCGGAAGTGACCCCGTACACGATCGGGATGCTGATCGCCCTCTACGAACGGGCGGTGAGCTTCTACGCCAGCCTGGTCAACGTCAACGCCTACCACCAGCCCGGCGTGGAAGCCGGGAAGAAGGCGGCCTCCGCCGTGCTGGCGCTTCAGGCGCGGGTGCGCGAAGCTCTCGATGGCGAAGCGCGGAGCGCCGCGGAAATCGCCGCCCGGCTTGAGGCGGACCCGGAGGCGGTTTATCATCTCTTGAATCACATGAGCACCAACGACCCGGCCGTCACCGCCATCCCCGGGAGCACTCCCGGCGGGGACCGGTTTGCCGGGGCCTGAAAAAGCAGGAGGGAGAGAATTTACACTATGGAGACGCCATCCCAGGATGAAGTGCTGGTCCCGTTGAGCCGGGTTTCCCGGTTTATCCGTCAGTTTACCCATGACGTACGCAACGGACTGAGCGCGATCGACCTTGAGGCGGCGTTCATCGCCGAGCTGGTGACCGACCCGGAGGCCGCCGAGGAGGTCCGCAAACTTCGCAACATGGTCTCCTCCACGGCGAAGACGCTCAAGGAACTCTCCTCGCATTTCCAGCCGGTGACCCTGCACGAGATGCCATGGAAAGCCTCCACGTTTGTCGAGGAACTCGAAGGGCGGGTGCGCGGGCAGTTCCCGCAGGAGGAGGCGTGGGCGATTGAGAACCGGCTCGGCGAGGAGTGTGTGAACATCGACCTCGAACAGATGGCCAACGCGACGATCCACGTCCTGCGCAACGCCTTCCAGTTTCGCGATCCGGGAATGCCGGTGCGGCTGCTGACGTTCTTTGACGAAGGGCGCGTGATCCTCGAACTGCGCGAGAGCAAGGGAGAGTGGACACCGGAACTTCCGCCCGAGCAGTGGAGCAGCGGGCCGCTCCTTTCCACCCGGCAGGGGGGGTACGGGCTCGGGCTTTACCGGGCGAAGAAAATCCTCGAATCCCATGGAGGAAGGCTTGAGAGCTTTTACCGGGATCACGAGTTGATCACCCGAATGGTTCTCCCGCTTTGCACCGAAAGGGTGGAATAACCCGGATGGCGAGGTAAATTGCAGCGATTTTGTCACGATTCGCTTCATGAACCCGCCGTCACCCGCAAGCCAACCCGCCACCGGCCGGATCCTTCTGGTCGATGACGACCGGGCGATCCTGACCACGCTCGGCGGGCTGCTCCAGCGGCACGGCTACCGGGTGATCCCCGCCGCCACCGCCGCCAGCGGAGCGCAATGCTTTGAGCGGGAGGACCCGGACCTCGTTCTGCTCGATATCGGGCTGCCGGATGCCGATGGGCTCGAAACGCTGGCCGCCTTTCAGCAGGAGCGACCGGAGACGCCGGTCATCATCCTCACCGCACAGGATTCGCTCGATAACGCCATCGAATCCATCAAGCGCGGCGCGTTCCATTTCATCAGCAAACCGTACGCGCCGGAGGAACTCCTCTCGCTCATCCGCCGCGCCCTCGAACAGCGCAACCTCCTCCGGGAGACCACGCAGTTGCGCGATCAGGCCGCGGAACTCTCCAAACGGCTCGAAGCCGCCGAGCAGAAGCTCACGCCGCTTTTCGTCAGCCGCAAGATGCGGGAGCTTGAGGAACTGATCCGCCGCGTCGCCCCGACGGACGCGAACGTCCTCCTCTCGGGAGAGAGCGGCGTGGGCAAGGAGGTGATGGCCAACCAGTTTCACCGCCTCAGCCACCGGACCGGGGCGCCGATGGTGAAGCTCAACTGCGCCGCGTTCCCCGCCAACATGATCGAGGGAGAGCTTTTCGGCTACGTGAAGGGGGCGTTCACCGGAGCCGTCAACGATTTCCCCGGGATGATCGCCGAAGCGACCGGCGGCACCCTGTTTCTGGATGAAATCGCGGAAATGCCGGTGGAGTTGCAGACCCGTTTCCTGCGGGTGCTTCAGGAACGGGAGTTCCGCCCGCTGGGAAGCACGCGGACGGTGAAGGCGGATTTCCGCCTGATCGCCGCCACGAACCGGCCCCTTCCCGCCGCCGTTCACGAAGGGCGGCTGCGGCAGGATCTCTACTACCGGATCAACACCTTCCATATCGAAATCCCGCCGCTGCGGGAGCGCCGGGAGGAGATTCCCTCCCTGGTCGCCCTTTTTCTCAACCAGTTTGCCACCCAGTTGAAGCGGCCCGAGCCGAAGATCGCCCCGGAGGCGTTCCGCACGCTGATGGACTACGACTGGCCGGGGAACATCCGCGAACTCCAGAACGCGGTGGAATACGGCGTCGTCCTGGCTCACGACGGCAGAATCACCGAAAAGGAACTCCCGAAGGAACTCCTCCTGCCGCCCGTGCTCCGGCAGGCCGCCGCCGCCGCCGCGGAGCCGGAGAGGGGGGGCGGGGGCGATCTCAACCTCGACAACCGGGAGCGAAACGCCATCCTCGCCGCGCTGGCCCAGTGCCACGGCAACAAGAAGAAAGCCGCCCAGCTCCTTGGCATTCACCGGCCCACTCTCTATAGTAAGATGAAACGCTACGGCATCGAACTGTGATCTCCCTGCTCCGCCATCGTGAAAAAGTGCTGGCTCACGCCGAGCAGCAACTCGCCTCCCAGGGGCATGTCAATTCCGCGGAGCGGCTTTCGCTATACAAAAAGTTCCTTAAGATCGAGAATCACCGGCTGCGGCTCAAGCACTACGCCGGGGGAGGGGGGCAGGAGATCGCCCGGCAGCGGGCGGACCTCGTGGATATCATCCTGCGCCATCTTCACGACTTCGCCGTCCAGAATGTGGGGGGGCGCAAACGTTCCGCGCTCGCGCTCGTCGCCACCGGCGGCTACGGGCGCGGGGAGTTGAACCCGTTCAGCGATGTGGACATCATGTTCCTTCATCAGGGAAACACGGTGTCCAGGGAAGCGGGGGAGATGATCGAATCCATCCTCTACATGCTCTGGGATGTCGGCTTCAAGGTGGGGCACGCCACGCGCTCCATCCCGGGCGCGATCGCGCAGGCAAACGTCGATATGCTTTCGAAAACGGCGTTGCTGGAATCGCGTTTCGTGGCGGGGGAGTACCCGCTCTTTGAGAACTTTCGCTCGGAGTTTGAGAAAAAATGCGTGGTCGGGCACGAAAAAGAGTACCTGGCCCAGCGGATCGCCAACCAGCGCGAGCGTCATGCCAAGCACGGCTCCACCGTCTACATGCAGGAGCCCAACATCAAGACCGGCTGCGGTTCCCTGCGCGACTACCAGAACCTGCTCTGGATTTCGTTCTTCACCAAACGGGTCGCTTCCACCGCCCGTCTCGTTGAACTCAAGCTCCTGCCCGAAGGCGAACGGCGCAAGCTCGACCGCGCCTACGATTTCCTGCTCCGCGTGCGCACGGAACTCCACTACCTCAACAAGCGGGGAACCGACACGCTGAGCCTCGTCTTCCAGCTTCAGGTGGCCACGAAGCTCGGCTACCCGCAAAAGAACCCGCTAAGGCGCATCGAGGCGTTCATGCGGGACTACTACCAGCACGCTCGGACGATCTTCCAGATCACCGAATCCCTCTCTACCCGGCTCTGCACGAGTGAGGAGGAGAACGAGAAATCCGGCCTCAAACGGCTGCTGATCTGGAAAAAGAAGGCCGAGCATTTCGACGGCTTTTACATCGCCCAGGGGTTGCTCTACCCGGAATCCCGCGAGATTTTCCGGGAAGACCCGATGCGCCTCATGCGGGCCTTTCAACATGCCCAGCAGCGGAAGGTCGGCTTTGCCCAGGAATTGCAGACCCTCATCCGGCGGCGGCTCCTCCTCGTGGACCGGACGTACTGCTACGCCCGGTCCGCGCGGGAGACCTTTCGCGCCATCCTCAGCCGGAAAGGGGAGGTGGGGCGCATCCTGCGGATGATGCACCAGTGCGATTTCCTCGGGCGGTACATCCCGGAGTTCGGGGCGCTCACCTGTCTGGTGCAGCACGAGTTTTTCCACCGTTACACGGCGGACGAACACACGCTGGTGTGCATTGAAAAGCTCGACGCCCTCGTCGATACGGAGACGCCCCGGCTGCGCGGCTACCGGGAGCTTTTCCGCAAGCTCGACGATCCCTTCGTCCTCTACCTCGCGCTGATCCTGCACGATACCGGCAAGGCGTCGGATGCCCAGTACCACGCGGAGGCGAGCGCCACCTTCGCCAGCCGGGTGGCCGCGCGGCTCCAGCTCCGGCGCGAACAGCGCAAGCGGCTCATCTTTCTGGTGGATAACCACATCCTCCTCTCCGAGACCGCCCAGCGGCGCAATCTGGAAGACCCGGCGACGATCTCGGAGTTTGCCGCTGTCGTCCGCAATCAGGTGAACCTCGACGCGCTGATGCTGCTGACCCTCGCCGACGGGATGGGGATCGGGGATGACACGTGGTCGGACTGGAAGGAATCGCTCGTCTGGCACCTTTACCAGAGCACCACCCGGTATTTCACCAGCGGGGACGTTTTCTTTCACGAACGGACCCTCCGGCAGGAGGAGACCCGGCTTGGCGTGCGCAAGAAGCTGCCGGAAATCCTGGAGGACGAAGTGGACGCCCATTTCCTCTTCATGCCGGACGCCTACTTTCAGGCCTTCAACCGGAACGAGATCGCCGAGCATATCCGGCTCTTTCACACCTTTTTCGCCCGGCGGATGATCAGCGATACGCTGGCGCTTGCCCCCGCCACCCGGTGGCTGGCCCATCCGGAACGGGGCCACAGCGAGCTTTGGGTCTGCACCTGGGACCGCCGCCACCTTTTCGCGAAGATCGCCGGTTCGCTCGCCGCCGCCCGCCTCAACATCCTGAGCGCGGACATCTTCACCCGGGGGGACGACCTCGTGCTCGATATTTTCCGGGTGTGTGACACGAATTTTCAGGCCGTAACCAATCCGAAGGAGATCGCGTTCGTCGATCACCTGCTGACAGAGGCGCTCGCGCAGGAGGAGTACGACTTCACCAAGGCGCTTCGCCGGGTGAAAGGGCGGCGCGGGAGTTCCCATCTCGTTCCGGAACTCGAATTTCCCACCCGCATCAGCATTGATTCGGAAAGCCACCCGGTTTACACCCTGGTCGATATCCAGACCCCCGACCGGCTTGGGCTGCTCTACCGGATTCTGAGAATCCTCGGCGAAGCGGATCTCAACATCGCCCTTTCCCGGATCGCCACGGAAAAAGGGGCGGCCATCGACAGCTTCTATGTGGTGAACGCCGAAGGGCGCAAGATCAAGGACCGCGAGAGCATCCTGGACCTTCAGCGGCTGCTGGAGGAGGTGGCCCGCAAACCGATGGCCGGGATCACCGGTCCGGCATAGCGTGATTTCATGTAATCAAAAATAATCAGCGGGACGGACGAGGGGCCGGGCGGGTGAGGAGAGTCAGGATGACCCAGCTTGCCGCGCCGCAGCCGCCCATGACGGCGGTGATGGCGAGCGGCGTTCCGTTATTGAACATCCCGACGAGGAACCCGGCGCTGGCGCCGACGAGGAACTGGGCCGCGCCGAGAAGGGCGGAGGCGCTGCCTGCGTGGTCCCGGTGAGCGGCCAGCGCGGCCGCCGTGAGATTCGGAAACGCGATCCCGACCGCCGAGAGCGAGAGAAAGACCAGGATCACCAGAGCCGGAAAGCCGCCCCAGCCGCTCAGGCCGTGAAGAACGAGCAGCACACCCAGGAGCGCGTTCCAGAGAAACGCGTAAGAGAGGAGCGTTTCCGGGGAGCGCCGGCGCAGGAGCCACTGGTTGAGCTGGGCGGCGCCGATGATGCCGATCGCGTTCGCGCCGAAAAGGTAAGTGTAGTGGGTTACCGGCAGATGATGGTACTGGAGGAAGACAAAGGGAGACCCGGCGATATAGGAGAAGAGCACGCCGGAGTTAAACCCTCCGGAGACGATATAGCCGAGGAAAGCGCGGTCGCGGAGCAGCGCCCCGAAGGTCCGGAGCGTCCGACCGCCCCGGGAGCGGCGGGCGGGGGGGAGGGTTTCCGGCAGCATCCGCAGGACGGCGAGCAGGCAGCCGATCCCGAAGAGCGTGAGAAGGATGAAAATGCCGCGCCATGAAGTGAAGTGAAGAATCTGGGCTCCGAGCCATGGGGCGAGGATGGGGGCGATCCCCATGACGAGGATCAACTGGGAGAAGATCCGGGCGGAATCCCTTTCATTGAGCCGGTCGCGCACACAGGCGCGGGCGATGACCACCCCGGCGGCGCCGCCGAACCCCTGAAGGAGCCGGGCGAAGAAAAGCCATTCGATCGAGCGGGCCACCGCGCATCCGAGAGCGCCGAAGGCGAAGAGGCCACACCCGGCCATGAGCGGTCCGCGGCGGCCGAGCCGGTCGGAGAGCGGTCCGTAAAAAAGCTGGCAGAGCCCCATGCTGAAGAGAAAGGCAGCGAGCGTGACTTCCACGGCTTCGGCCTGCAAATCCGCCTTGATCTGCGGAAACGCGGGCAGGTACATGTCGATGGAGAGCGGCCCGAACGCGGTCAGCGCCCCCAGCAGGATGATGACGGAAAGGGGGAGGGACGAAGCGGGGCGTTGAGGCATGGAGAAGGGAATTGTGCCCGGACATCGCCGGAAAGCCGAGGCAATAGCGGGATTTTCGTCCGCGCAGGGGAGTTTCGCAACCCGGGCGTCCGCCGGAGCGACCCTGACGACCGTGAACGGGACCCGGGCGTCATGCCGGGACCCGGCGACACGAACGGATGATTTTCGACCGGTTTACGGGAAGATTCCACAGGCAGGGGCAAAGGCAGCCGCCATCCGGTCCGGCTCAACAAGCCAATCAGGAACCCGCGATCCGGATCATGCCAGCCGATAGAAACCCGCCATCGCGATAAGAATCCGCCGCCCTGAAGCCCCAGCCGTCTCAGCCCCGATCTCAAGCAAGCCCCAGGAGCCCAACCACCGTCTCAGCCGCCGCCCTCAAGCTTCCAACCGCCATCTCAGCCCGATCTCATGTAAAAATTGCAGACGCAATTTTACATGAGATACAGTCTGCCGCTCCCCCCCATAGCAACCTTGAAGACAAGCCTTTAGAAAACGCACTTGGTACAGAATAGCTTGCCGGAACGAAGACCCACCCCATCGCCCAGCACCCGGCCAGTCTAAGGCCAACTTCGTCACTCCTTAAACTGGCCGGGTGCTGGGCGATTACCACTCCTTTAGCGCCGTCCCGGCGAAATGGTTTGATAAAGGAGCTACCGCTCCCCCGAAGGCATTACAGGTCCTACACAGACGCCCGACGCTTCACGTCATCGGGCGTGAATGTAGCAAGCATTCCTTGGTTACGCCGGGGAGAAGTAAATCAAACCCCAATAACACTCGACAGGCCTTGCTCAGGGCCAAGCTACATACGGAGTCGAACCACGATATCCAACGCTTGTCGTTGGCAGGGCGCTAATGCCGCGCACAGCTACCCCACTCTTCAAATCACCCTAATGAAGCCCGACGCCGCTTCGCTACACCCCTACACAAATCACTTACGAGGAACCGGCTGATACTTAATTCTGTATTGCATCCAATCCAATTCACGACCATCCCCCAAACCAAGAGCAAGTGCCTCCTGCCCCATCCATGCAGGAGACGACGGCTTATCTGATGGCCGAGGATCACGGCCCCGTTCGCCTTCCACCGTCCGACCAGCATCAGCCTTTTCCGAAACCACAAGCCGCCCCGCAGACTGATCCGCCGCCACAACATATAAATCCCGCCCGTCCGCCCCCCGCACGAGCGCCACCCGGCCAGAGACATCGACCCCGAGCACATAGCCGTGCTGACTCATCGCCCCTTTCTGATATTGACCCTTATCAGTCCGCAATACAGCGATGCCCCCGCCTTCGCTAACACCCCGGAACTCTTCCGTTAAAACCGACCATTCCGAGCCTGTTTTCTCAGCCTTCGGCACAACCGCCGCAACGGTACTACCTACCAACGCCACCGCCGCTGACTGCTCCCCCCCCGAAACCACGCCCCAACTTGACAGGCTTTTATACAACATCACCGCACAGACAATACCAGCAACACCAAATATAAGTATAACCCAACGAAACATAAAGACGCCCTCCTTTTTCTTTTCTACCTTTTGCAGCTTAACACTATCTATCAATCCCGCCCTTTTATGCACCAACTTTCGGCTTTTCGATTCATAATAACCAAATAATCTTGGATTAGGTTTAATCCACTTGCGTTCCACTAACGTTTTTCCGTCTCTATCATAAAAGTGAGGAACAAAATAGTAACCATTATTAATACCCAAGGTAAACAACCTTATCAGCGAACACAAATCACCCAATGCAGCACTCTTCCACGTCTTACTATTCCGAACAGTAATCCGATACGTTGCAAGCCTCCGAAAACGTGAATCAATGTTTTTTGCATCTTGGCTAATAAAAATCAAATCATTGTTATCGTGCCTTGATTGAGTGCACCACGAGAAAAACGCTTTCTTTGACTTATCGGCATATTCACGAACATCAAAATGATCTTGAGCTTCATCGACCACAATCAATACGGGACAATCATCCGTACCCGCTGGCGTGCTCTCATGCAAACGTGTTATTTCAGAAGACGGAACCTGTTTATATTGACTATCTTCCAAGAGCAACCCATGTTCTTCCTTCACGCCCGCTTTTATCTTATCCCAATAAAGATGAAATGAATCAGACGAATAAACCGTCCCTCCCCGAAGAAAATGAGCTAAACAGCGCGTCATCACATAGAATGACTTGCCGCTCCCAACGCCAATACCATCAACGATCTCAATCATCAGCCGTTAGGCAAGCCCGTGCCCGCTATTGATGGGATAAATGAACGTGCAATGCGATAAAGCGTCATCACAATATAAAACGTCATATAAGCAAGGAAATAACTACAAAATTCATCCAACGGAAAGAAGGTATTCGCCAACGCAAATACATCCGTTGCACCACTAGGAATCTCAAAGTCAAAAGCAGGTAGAACCATCCGATCAATCTGTTCCAATGCGTATCTCAGAACTTTTAGAACTAAATCCGCAATCGGCAACGCCAATGTCAAAACCGCCGTTACAATAGCAACGATCAATGCCCCATATTCCTTGAATAAACGCCATGTCTCCCCAACAGACCAACCAAACCCCTTCCACAGATTAGCAAGAAATGTTAATAATAAGCTCATATCAATTATAATTAAATGCCTTCGCGATTCTCACAAAAAAGAAAAATCTCAAAATCCACAAAAATATCAACCGAATCACATCATGAGGAAGGAAACAGAAGTTAACCGTTAGCGCTCCCACAACCGGCATTGTAGGCAACGTCACGGTACAATTCTGGCCAAAGCCAGAAGGAACCGTCGCCAAATCCTCAATCATCGAATCAATAAGTCCCGTAAGCTTCTCAAAAGCACCTTCTATAAGACCCAACCATTCCTTTGATTTACCATCAAGCTCAGAAAGCACATCTTCCAACCGTTCCCGTTGCCCCTGATCAATCGCTTGACCGGACTCTGGCAATTCCGTGGGCAATTGCTTCCCAGCCGACGCGTCTTCTATCGCCCGCTTGACTGTTTCGTAAATGTCCTCCTTAAGCATCATCCCGCCACCGCCCCCACCCGGACCGCTCGGACCCGGACTAGGACTAGGGGCCGCTTGCTCCAAATCCGGCTTCGGCACAGGCGTAGACACCGGTACAGGCGTTGGAGTGGGCGTGGGCACCGGAGTAGGCTCAGGAGTGGGCGTGGGAGTCGGAGTGGGCTCAGGCTCAGGATCTTCCCCTTCATCGACCGGTACATTCTGCCACAGCCAATAATATCCCTCACCATCCGTTGGCACTGCCTCAATCGGCAATTGCGTCGTCGCAACCACAGAACCATCTACTATCAACTGAGCCGTGGCCAGCGATTGCCAAACCCCTTCAAAACCGTATGTCATCGTAGCACCGCCTTCACCCCCCGGAAACGATGGCAACGGATAGCTCACACCTCCAATCATCACCGATATGCTATGCTGATCACTCCCGGAGACGCCAAAGCGGAAATCTTGCGCAGATTGCCCCGTGCCGAGGATATGAAGCGCGAACGTCTCATCATACGTAGCAGATGGTATGCCCATCCCCGACGTATCAGTCCAATTGATCACAACACGATCTTCACCCATCCAATTAAAGGGCACGCCTCCCGGACCCTCAATCCACGTAACCCACAATTCATCAGCGTTTCCTGCCGCCCTCATCTCACGCCGAGGCGCACTACTAGTCGAAGTCCCGTTCGAATTCACGGAAAACGCCCATTGTCCCGTAGTGCCGTTTTTAAGCTCCCAGTACACGCGATACGTACCCGCAGCAACGCCCGCACTAGCCGTAACTGTGGGGCGCACATTGAAACTATCCGACCCGACTACCGCACCAGTAGTCACACTGTAACGCACATTGCCTTGCAATGCTTTCGTCGATGCATCAGCACTCGCCACCAGACCAAGAACCAGTGCCAAAAAATATTGTACAACCCTCATAAGACGCGATTGAGCAAATTAATTCCGACGAGCAGCCCTGCCGTGAAAAGAACCAAAGATTTCACATCTTTCACATGTTGCCTTATTGCATCCAACTCTTGCACCGACGAAATCCATCCGTCCGGCAGATAGATATCTCCATCCGATGGCAATACATAAGAAGGAGGATCAACGGTAGGTGCATCCGCTAATGCCGACGGAAAAACCGCCGTCCATGCCGCAACAGCCACAAGCCAGATCGCAAGACGATAACGAGCAGAATGAGCCACTTGAAATCCCATAGTGTTTGAAATAATGAATTACCGGAGAGCATAACAACAAGGGGAGCACCCGCCTGAGTGCTCCCCCAATTGAACGCGTCTTAAAACGCCTTTTTGACCAGCCGGTAGGCGAAGAAGGCGAGCGGAATCAGGATCATGACACCCAGAAAGGTGACAAGAGCCGACTTGCCCGAATTCACTTCCGTCGTAGCCGTCTCCCACAGGGTAGGAGCAGATTCCTGAGCGGAAACCACAGCAGCAGATGCAAAGCCCAACACAGGCACCAGATAGCGCGCTTTCAGCGACTTAATTTTATTTTTCATTCGTTTTCAGGGAACGCAGTATGAAGAGCCTTGGCTACAATACGGTAAATCAACACCGGCATGCTTAAAGCAACACCAGACGCCAACCCAAAACCAAACCATTTCCAAAGCTCAACAGATTGCATATTCAAAACCGGTTTGCCGGTACAATCAACGCACCTTGCATTGACGATCCGATGCTATAGCAAACGCCAATAAGTGCATAGACTCACCTGTAACTCACTTGAGACTCACATATAACTCACTGTTTTTTCTTGACGATTCGCCCTTGAGAAACGGATTTCAGGAGATTTCTATATTGCTCTTCCGTCATCTCCAAAAGCCGCTTTCTTAAGCCGCTTCCCGGACGTGGTAACGCCGCGTTCCTTCGGACCGCATTTGCCTTTTCAATTGTCCGCACGGACCCCAGAACCGTCCCCGCTATCTGTGGAGTGATTTCCATCGATGCGCCACAAGCGCATTTTATACAATTCGTTTTTCTATCAAATTCCATAGCTCATGTTTTCGTAAAGAGATTCCAAACAATCCAACCATCGATGCTGATGATCCGTTGTTATCCAAACAACCCGCCCCCGACCGCCACGCTTGCATTTGCCGCCACTTTTTGACCGCATCCACCGCCGCACCGTCCGCGCAACGATCACGCCAAACCGCCCGGTAAACTGACATTCTACGCTTTCCGCTAATGGCAAACGCTTCGCGTTAAATACTCCCCAATAGCGCCCCCAAAACCTGCTTTCATCGTCACACTCTTTCGTTAGATAGCGTTTACCAACATAGGCAAGAGTACCCCGATAAGACCGCAGCCGCTCAACTCGCGTCCCGGCATTCAGATGTCGAGGATCGCCGCTCCCGACAATCCTATACCATATCTTTGCAATCCACCGATGCCACGGTTGAGCATTCCAGACGAGCAAGTGATAATGCGGCACTCCGCGCTTTTGAGGTTCCAGCTTCCAGAAGCCAGCAGCTCGAGGATACTTGCGCTTGAGCGCCACCAAAAAGGCGTTCAAATCCTCCTTAGCCCGCTCAGGAGACGGACAGACCAAGTAAGTTAAAGTGACCATCACCGGCACCTTGCTCTTGCGAAGCTGCCAAATCCTATCGCGCAACCGCGCCGCGCTTGCCTTTGAAAAACGCTTGATCCGGCCCCGCTTGCCACCAGACCCACTTCCCTTTCCTTCCCAAGAATACCCTGGCAATCGCCGTTCCAGCCGTATGCCCATCCCATCCACATACGTAGCAAGCTTGCACGTGTCCTCAGATCTCCGCTGATCGTCAAAATAATCACCGCGCTTTTCCCGAAGGTGCGCATCCGTGCCGATCACCTTCGATTGCTGGCGCTCCACCGACCGCCGCACGTCTTCACGCACCCGCTGATGACGCTGCCTTGAAAATTCATGTTGATGCTCCGGAAGAGTGGGGGAATACACCGCTTCAAAAGCGTGTGGCCCTCGTTTCACTACGGGCTTATGGCCTGATTTCATCGGATGTTGAGATATGTATTACAGACAAGCCAAGCGGCCTCCGGCCGCACTCACGCCCCGCAAGCGGGGCGTGAATGCCGCTCGGAACCGCCTTGCTACAGGGGCAATACCTCTTCGGCCTCCGCCGAAACCTGCCCCTTGGACACCATGAAGCTGCGCACCCGCACCAGTACGGCCCCGCCGCGTTGAAACCGCGCAAACGACACACGCGCCGGATCAACCCCGTCAGAAATACGCACCCGGATCGACAGAGCCTGAAATCCCGCGCCTTCGCCGACCTCAACCGAGTGCGTCTCGAAGGCCATGGAACCAGCCGCACGGCCTTCCTTTGCACTCCACTTGATTTCCTCAGCCTTTGCCCCGCGCCATTCGCCAACCATCGCGATGGCGCCAGCTTGCAACGCCCCGAGGACCACTTCATTTTGTTCTTTCGTCAGTTTGTTCATTTTCTTTGTGCTTTCTAATGTTCCTTGTTTGTTTTACACCGTGGCGGAACGGACCCACGATGCACCTTGTTTACTTGTTTGCGCTAGACTCGGAGGCGACTCACAAGTGAGTCACCCCCACTGTCAACGACACGTTCAATGCCGTTTACCCGGCACCACCGCAGGCCGCGCCGATCAACCAGGACTTCAAACCGCCCCCGTTGAATCTTCGAGCCGACAACCCGGAAACCGGCATACTCGATCACGTGATTACTCCATTGCATCCGATGCATCAGCTTACGCAGCTTCATCAGATGTTTAAGGTTCGCTTCATCAAACATCCGGAAGGGTAGGGGAGACACCCCTCTTTTGAAGGAGCTTCAAAAGGCGTGCGTACCGCTTGAGCTTGGATTCATGTTCCAGTCCAAGCACGTACATGCCAAGCCGATGACATTCCCGCACTGCCCGCCGCTCAGTGAGCACCTTGCAGTAAACAGCCTCCCGAACGTCCGAGAGTTCCGAGTCAGTTAAAGTCATGATTGAGCTAGTGCCCGAGTCAGTTCGCGTCACTTCCATAAGAAGGAATCATTTGTCGCTTCGCGATAGGCTTTGGACGCGGGGAACCACGTTTCCCCGCACCCCTCCTCTAGGGGGAACATGGCGGCTTCGCCGGAGAAAACGCGCGTCATGCCCCCTTCCTCCCCATAATGTCAGCGAGATCGCCCAGTGTGATTTGACCAATCGGTTTTTTCAGCGCGGCAGCCTCAACAAGGAATTCACACCAAGCCCATTGCGCCATCTCAGGAAAGGAACCAGCTATAAGAAGCAAATTCGCAAGCTGCTCCGCCTCCCCAGCCGAAAACCGCCCACTTGGATCAAAGGCATCACTCATGCCGCCCTCCTTTTCTTGCGCCGACGCTCTTCAATCTTTTTCATGCGCCTCAAATCCGCCGCACTCAAAGGGCGAGGGGAGAAACCAATCGCCTCCCTTGCTAAGCGCAGATGCCGTTCAACCCGTGTCTCCGCCTTCATGCCGCCACCTTCGCTTTCCGTTCACGCCGCCGAGCATGTTCCCGCGCCGACTGTTTGAGCTTCCGATAAACCAGCGATGATACGCTGACATCACGTGAGTCACACTGACTCACAAGCCATTCGTGCAAGTCCGGATCAATCCAAACTTGCAGCCGTTCCGTACGTTTCGACATTAGAGACTTTCTAATGCAAGCACCTTTAAACCGCTTGACGAGGACGCCTCACACACTGTAGCGTGCAGACGTTCCACAACAACGGACAAGGCCCGGTGTTATCAGCACAAAGCCCGTTCGTTTCTCGAAACCCGTTCCGGTAGAGCTTGCAAAATTCAGGCCGGAGCGGGTTTTGTGTTTCTTTAAGCTCTCATTGAATCAGGCCGAGCCGATCATTACAAGCGAAATTTTACATGAGATACATTGTCTGATGTTGTAAATAAGAGGCTTTGTTTGAGAGCTTTACCCATCTGTGAATAACTTGTGAGAAATTCCCCCCTTCCCCGGGTTTCTCGGGGTTCTTCCCGTTCGTTCGCCATTTTATTCACAAGGCGAATCCTTCGTTCGCCCGTTTCGAGCCGGAGCTGGAGGTTCCCGGAATAACCTCGCCGGGAGGCGCTTTGGGTGGCCCGGTTTTTCCTTTCCCCGGCCCCGCTTCCCGGGCCGGATCGTCTGAAACGCCATCCCTCCTCCACGGCTTCGCCACAGAATCGTCATCAACCCGAACCCTTCCGGGGTTTACCCTGGCCGCCTCCATTCCACCCCTTTCCCGGAGAAAACCCAAAGGTGTAATACGCCTGAAGAGGCTTCGGGGAGGTGTAATACTCCCCTTCCGTATCGCGTTTTCCCGGTTTTCCGCCGGCCTTTCACCGGCTTTTTGCCAAAGCGCGAGGAAAAGAGCGGGCGCTACTCCATCAGGAGCGCCTCGATCTCGTTCATGGTCAGCCCCTCCATGAGCGGCTGTTCATTCTCGATCGTCGCGTCGATGATCTCGCGCTTCTTGCGCTGGAGGGCGAGGATCTTCTCCTCCACGGTCCCGCGAGCGATCAGCTTGTACGAGGTCACGACCTTGCTTTGCCCGATCCGGTGAGCCCGGTCGGTCGCCTGGGCCTCCACCGCCGGGTTCCACCATGGGTCGAAATGGATCACCGTATCGGCTGCGGTCAGGTTCAGGCCGACGCCGCCCGCCTTCAGGCTGATCAGGAAAACGGGAATCTCCTCCTGCTGGAAGCGGTCCACCACCGCGGCGCGGTCGCGGGTCTGCCCGTCGAGGTAACAGTAATCCACTCCCCCGGCGTCCAGCTCCTGCCGCAAAAGGGTCAGCATGGAGACAAACTGGCTGAACACCAGCACCCGGTGCCCCCCGTCCACGGCTTCCTGAAGCAGTTCGTTGAAAAGCTCCACTTTCCCCGAAAGCGGTTCGCGCCCGGCTCCCCTTTCCCCCGGTTCCTCCCGCTCCAGCAGCCGCAGGTCGCACGCCGCCTGTCGTAACCGGAGCAGCGCGGTAAGCATCAGCATCCGGGCCCGCCCGGCGTTCTTTTCCCCATGCGCTTCCTCCACCCGGGCCCGCGCTCCCTCCAGCAGCGCCGCGTAGACCTGCCGCTGGCGGCTGTTTAACTCGCAGTAAGCCACCTGTTCGAGCTTCTCCGGCAGATCCGCCGCCACCTCCTGCTTGCGCCGCCGCAGCAGGAAGGGGCGCAGCCGCCGGGAAAGGCGTTCGAGGGCCTCCTTGTTCTGGTGACGGGTGATCGGCACCTCGTAGCGTTCCTTGAAGTCGTTGCGGTCGCCGAGATACCCCGGCATGACGAAATTCATGAGCGACCAGACGTCGCGCACGGAGTTTTCCACCGGCGTCCCGGTGAGGACGAACTTGCGCCGGGCATGGAGCACGGCCGCCGCCTGCGCGTTCTGGGTATCCGGGTTTTTGATATGCTGGGCTTCGTCCAGAATGATCGTGGAAAAATCGTACGGCTGGTATTCGTGAATATCCCGACGCAGGAGCGGATAGCTGGTGATCACCAGGTCTGCCTTCGGGATCTGCGGGAAAAGACCGCCGCGCCGGGCGCCCTCGATCACCAGCACCCGCCGCTCCGGGGTGAAGCGTTCCGCCTCGCGTTGCCAGTTGAAGACCAGCGAGGAAGGGCAGACCACCAGCGCGGGGCCCGGCTGGGTCCGCAGAAAGGCGAGCGCCTGAAGCGTCTTGCCCAGACCCATGTCGTCGGCAAGGAGGCCCCCCAGCCCGTTTCCGGCCAGAAAACTCAGCCACGCCACCCCTTCCTTCTGGTAGCCGCGGAGCACCGGCTCCAGATCGCCGAGTTCCACCGGCTTAAGCTCCCGTTCCCCCCGCTGGCTCTGCGCCCAGTTCCGCCAGGCGGGAGGCGCCTTGAGCCCGAACCCGGCCTCTCCCACGCTCGCTTCCAGATACCCGGCGTGAGCCCGGCTGATCCGGTAAACCCCCGGGCGCTGCTGCTCGGGGTTGCAATCCCGCAGCACCGCCTTGAAATCGTCGAGCAGTTCCGTGCTGAAAACGGCCACTTTCCCGTTCTTGAGGCGGACATGGTTCTGCCCCATCTGAAGAAAACGCTGCACATCCGCCGCGGAAAACCGTTCCCCGCTGGAGGCGGCGAGGTCAAACTGCATCTCGAACCACTCCTGCCCGCTGCCCCCGGAAATTTCCACCCGGGGCGAGACCCGTTCGATGCTTTGGCTCACCTTGCTCATGCGGGTGCCGAGTTCCACCTGCCATTCCCGCTCCAGCCGCGAATAGCCCTCGCCGAAAAAGAGAAGGATCGCCCGTTCCCCGCGCAGCACCCATTGCCCGGAGGCATCCGGCCCCGTGAACCCGTAGCGCCGGAGCCGCTCGGTCGCGTCGCGCTCCGCCTCCAGATCCCGGCAGTAAACCCGCGCGGGGTTTTCCGGATCGGGCTGCGCCCAGTTCTCCGAAGGCGGCGTGAGCCCCACGGTAATCACCCGGCGGCCATACACCCGCTGAAGCCGGGCGCTCAGGTAGTTGAGCGAACCCTCCAGCAGCAGGGAGAAATGCCCCGCCTCCGGGATGAGCTGCGGAGCGTTGGCGGCGTCGGGTTCCCCGCTGATTTCAAAGAAACCGCGCAACACCGGCAGTTCGTTGACCATGAAGGCCGCCGCCTGCTCGGGCGGCAGCATGATGTCGCGCCGCAAAAGTTCCAGATACGCCGCCGGGAGCCCCGGGGCCACCGGCGAAAAGACCGCTCCCGTCACCGCCCACGCCCGGGTGTCGCCATGGAGCACCCGGGTATCTGCGGGCCAGAGGACGCTCAGGAGGAGCCGCCCGAGCGGGTCGGTCTTCGCTTCGAGCCGGGGGCGCAACGGTTTCGGGGAAAAATGAACCGCCCCGTTCCGCCCGAGGGAGACCCGCGGGTGGCCGGAGAGCCCTTCGAAGAGAACGAGAAGCTGTTCCCGGGTGAGCGAAAGCATCCCGCCCGGTGCGCCGGGCTGAATCCGGCGAAGCGCCTCCACCAGCGCCACGTCGTGGGCGGAGCACCGGAAGGTTCCCCCGGCACCCAGCGTGTCGAGCAGCGCACGGCGGCCATTGCGCTCCACCTCGATCCCGAGCGTCACCCGCCCCCTTTCCCACGCGGCGACGATCTGCGGCGGCAGGACGACCGAGAGGGCGATCCGCTCACCCGAAGCGGTTTCATCCGCCGTGAAATGTGGTCCGGCCTCCGGTGGCTTCACCTCCGGAGCGGCGGGAGCGGCCCCTCCCCCGGCGGGACGCGCTTTCCCGGAGATCGGCTGCCCGGAGCGAAGGCGGAGCACCGCAAACCCGACGGCAAGCGAGTGAATGCAGATTTTCCCCCACTGGCGGGAGTCGCGGCAGGAGCAGATGTTCTCGATATCCGAGGTGGAACTGATCTTGAGCCCCGCGCGCAGTTCCAGGTTCGCTTCCCGCACCAGTCCCTTGAGAACCGGCGGCTGGTAGGCGGCGCTCACCACACGCCCCGCTTCCACCAGCGCCCGAGCGTGTTTGACCGCCTGCCACCCCCCGGCCTCCATCAGGAGGCGTTCTGTCAGTTCAACCACAGCCATAAGGAACAAACCCTAACTGACCCGCGCCATCTGCACAGGGAAAAGATGGTCGCGTCGCCCTTTTTCCGATGGAAGTCTCCAATGGCTCTCAAGGTTGAGAATATCGGATCATTAATTGGATTGCAAACTACTTATAATAAATAAAATAGACTTATTTTTACTTTAATATGGTAAATAATGATTTCGGGCTGATCCGGTATCCAATCCCTTCTTTCTCATTCCTGAGAGCCTGAAAAACCATCCTCCTCCCGGAAAGTTCCAAGGCCGAATCCGCGCAGATCGGCCAGCCTCCCCTCCTCTTCCGCCCGGTAAAGCTCCCAGATCACCCGCAGCCCTTCGAGGCTGGAGACGGCATCGGTAAGCGGCGTCCTACCCGTCCGGATGCATTCCAGAAAGTGCAGCATCTCTTCATCCGTCGGCTTGGCGTTGGGGAGATCCAGGAGCACTTCGCTTTTCTGCCGGACCGGCTGTCCCGGCTCGTGGTCCTCGGAGGCTCCGTGGAACCAGAGCTTCCCATGACGGATATCGGCTTCGAGCATTCCCCCCGTGCAGAGGGCGTGGAAAGCGGTGCCGAGCCGGGTGCCGCGGGCTCCCCAGGTGGCGCCGTGATACCCGAGCTTCCCGCCCTCGAAGGCGAGCGTCACCATGCTGGTCCCCTCCCCCTCCATCCAGGGGGTTCCCTTGCGGGTTCCGAGATGGGAGCCCGAAACGGGCCGCCCGAGCATCCAGAGCATCAGGTCGATATAGTGGCACCCGTGGCTGAAGAGCTGCCCGCCGCCGAGCGTCGCCCGAGCCAGCCCCCAGTGCCCTTCCGGATAGTGGGTGTATTGCTCCGTCCAGATCGAGAGGGCAAACGTCTCTCCGTACGTCTTTTCGTCCAGGTGTCGCTTGAGTTCCAGCACCAGCGGGTGAAAGCGCATGCAGTAGGCCACCATCAGCACCCGCCCGCATTCCCGGGCCGTCCGCATCATTTCGAGCGCCTCCGCCTCGTTGAGTGCCAACGGCTTTTCCACCAGCACATGCTTGCCCGCCCGAAGGCAGTCGAGTGTGACCGGGCAATGGAGATGATGCGGGAGCACCACCAGGACCGCGTCCACGAGCGGCAGGATCTCCCGGTAACCGGTCGCCACCGTTCCCCCCAGCAGGTCGGCCACGGCCTGCGCCCGCTCCGGAATGATATCCACAAGCGCCGTCACCTCGACCTCCTCCTTCACCTTGCTGAAACGGCTGGCGTGAGCCCGGGCCATTCCTCCACACCCAATGATCCCGATTCGTATTTTTGATTTCATGTTATCTAAAAACTGAGCAACCGGAGGATGAATCAAATCGGAAGCAGAGACAATTGGAATTGATAAAAATTTTGTTTTTTAACATTTTACATCGCGAGCCGAACCGGCTCGTCGTTGGAGCCTTCTTTTTTTTACCTGACCCCGTGGACCTGAATAACACCCCCACCCCTGCCTCCCTCTGGAAAGCAACCGCCGGAATCTCCCTGCCGGAAAACCTCTGGCACGGGCGACGGGCGGCGGATCGGCTCATGGCCGATAACGTCCTCCTCTTTCCTTATACGGAGGGCTCCTCCTCCCGGCGGGAGCACTACGGGAACTACCATCCCCGGTTTGTGCTCGATGTGCCGGTGGAAGCCCCGGTGCGGTTTCATGTCGGCGAGCACGATCACGCGATCGACGCCGGGGAAATGATGCTGATCTTCCCGCATCAATACCATGACACCCGCCCGGGAGCCGGGCGGGGACGGTGGATCGCCGTGACGTTCGACCTCCATCATCCCGGGGAAATCGCCTCGCTGCGCGATTCCCCCCGCCGCCCCGGTCCGGAAGGGTGGCTCGCCTTCGATCGGCTCATCCACGCTTACCGGAGCGACGCCCCGGGGGTGGAAATCGCCTTTTACCTCACTCGTCTGCTCCTGATCCTGCGGGATGCGCCGGAGCTTCCCCCGGAAAAATGCCGCCTCCCCTCCCCGGAGCCGGAGCGCGACGCCTTTCTCGCCACCGTCAAACGGCATCTGGAAACCGTCACCTCCGCCGCCGGGCTGGTCGCCGCGACGGGCGGGAACGAAGCGCAGGTGCGGGCGCTCTTCCGCCACCATACCGGAAGCTCCCCGGCCGATTTCATCCGCCGCCACCGGCTCGCCCGGGCCGCACGGATGCTCGCGCAAGGGGAAGGGAGCGTAACGGAGATCGCGGAACGCCTCGGCTTTTCCTCCCTTTACGCCTTCTCCCGGATGTTCAAAACGCTGTACGGCCTCTCGCCGAAGCAGTACGAAAAGAAAATATCATAATAGGGTAAAAACAAACCAAAGCGGTTGGTAATCAGTGAGATAGATCAATAATCCGATTTATTTCCCAAAATAATCCCTATCCTTTTCGTCCGGAGCAGTCCAACCGACCCCAAAAATCCGTTACCGTCTTTGAGATGGAGACGGATGGGCGAGAGAAGTCGGTGGGGATCATTGGGGCGAGCCCGGCGGGGCTGATGGCGGGATACCTTCTTGCCAGTCACGGCTGGAAGGTGATTGTTTTCGAAGCCGGCTCCCGGGTCGGAGGCAAGGCGCGGGAGTTCACCCATCACGGGTACATCCTCGATCCGGTCGGCTACCGTTTTACGGCGGCTTCCCCGGAGGTCACCCCGCTCTGGCAGGCGGTCCTGCCCGGAGGGATGATGGAGCGCCCCCACCTCTCGCGCATCTACCAGCGCCGGGAGTTTTACCCCTCCCCTCTCAACCCGGCGCAGACGATCCGGAAACTGAATCTGGGCGACTATGGCCGCTGCCTGGCTTCCTGGCTGCGGATGCAGATCCGCCCCGCGCGGGAAAACGACGATTTCGAGGCGTGGGGGCGCAACCGGTACGGGCATCACTTCTTTTCGCTCTTTTTCGACCCCTACATCGACAAGATCTGGGGCGATGACGGCCGGGAATTTCCCGCGGACTGGGTGGACCGGGCCGCCATTTGCGAGCGGACCTCCCCGCGTTCCGTTCCTTTTCTTTACCCGAAACGGGGGCCCGGCATGTTCTGGGAGGCGTGTGCCCGGCGGATCGTCACCCTCGGGGGGGAAATCCGCCTGGGAGAGCGGGTTTCCCGGCTTCTGTGCGATACCTGTCGCCGACGATGGCTGGTGGAGGCCCCTTCCGGCGACGGAGGCGCCAACGCGGAGGTCGATCACCTGATTTCCGCCATCGGCGTCGGCGATCTCCTGCATTCCCTTCGCCCGGCCCCGGAAGAGGAGCTTTTCCGGGCTGCCGACGCTTTTCGCTTTCGCGATCTGGTGCTCGCCGCCGTGATGGTCCCGGATGAGGACCGCTTTGCGGGAACGCACCTGGAGGTGTACGAGCCGACCCTCCGGGTGGGCCGCATCCTTCACTACAACGCCTGGTCCTCCGCCATGGTGCCGGTGCCCGGTGTCACCAGTTACGGGCTGCAATACTTCGGCAAGGCGGGGGATGCCTGCTGGATCTCGCGCGATGAGACCCTCCTCGAACGCGCCATGCGGGAGCTGACCCGGCTCGGCCTCGCGGCCCCCGGGGAAATGGTGGACGGGTGCGTCATCCGCCTGCGGGATGTTTTCGCCGTTCACGACCGTTCGCAGATCCATGCCGACCACCTCATCGGGAGCCACTTGCGCCGGAGCTATCCGCATCTTCACCTTCTGGGCCCCCATGTCGCCCGCTGGGACGATGGCCAGCAATCCGCGATGGAGGCGGTGTTCCGCACGGTGGAATCCCTCCTCAACCGCCCGATTTCGTTGACTCCCTCTCCCCCGAAAAACAAACACACCATAAAACCATGAAGATACAATCCATGATTCGATGGCCCGCAGCCATGGCCATTACCGCCACCGCCATTCTGAGCGGCTGCGCCACCCAGCCGGTGGCCGAGATCCGCTACGACACGGATCGCGAATTCGCCGCCAGACACGGCGACGTACGGGTGATCCGCCGCGTCCGCGTGCAGGAAGGCCCCTACCACACCAGTCGCTACCGCTCGCTGGACCCGGTGGCCGAACGGGTCTATATCCGCTCTTCCCGGCGTCCGATCTACCGGACGATGCAGCCCCGTTTCGGCGGCTGGCGCGAAGAAGCGGTCGTCCCGTACGGACCGAACTCGCCGGTCAGCCCTTCGCAGTGGTTCTGAGTGAGACAGTTGACAACGCCCGATCCGCCCTCTACCGGCTCCAGTAGTCGGCGCAACCGGTGACGATGACCGGGGGGCGGGTCGGGTCCGGTTCGAACCGGCTTCCGAAGTGAGTCACTCTGGCGCACCCCTCCCCCGCCGGGGTACGTTGCCAGACCAACGGGGCGTCTGTGTGAAATCCGCACCGCCCGATCGGCTGGTAGAACCGGTGGACCCAGGTGATTTCGTCCGCGGTCCCATCCCCCCATTCCAGTTCCAGCCGCGTGAGAAAAGTCGGATCGGGCCGCCCGATCCGGCAGCGGACCTCCGGGGCGTTTTCCCCCGGGTAAGGGATCAGCAACGTGACCCACTCGGCGTACTGCCCGGGGAGGGGGCGGGAGAGGCAAAGCTGTGCGGCGGGTTGCAACCCGTGATCAGAGGGAAGCCACCCGCGCACCGGTCCTTTTTCCCCGCAATGAACGCGCATGGTCGTTTCCGCATCGAGTGTCGGGAAAAGGGCGAGGAGATTGGCTCCCTCCTGACGGGTGCGGACCCGTCCCGCCTCGCGTTCCACTACCAGATCAGGGGTGGCAAACTGCCAGTTCTGCTCCAGCGTCGGGATTTCCGGCTCCGGGTTGCCGTGGAGGTGACGGACCAACTGGTCAACCACCAGCACGCCCACGCCGTGCATCCAGAAAACCGTCCGGTGATGAAGCGCCGCCCGGCCCCGCCCGAGCCCGTCGGCGAATTTCCAGCCGTATTCCCCCTCCCAGTACCCGGCTTCGTAGCGCCCGAGCAACAGATCGGCTCCCGGAACACTCAGCCGCCGGAACTCCGAACACGGCGCGAGGGTCTGGTTCCAGCCGTTGAGGTTGAGGGTGTTATGCGCCCGGGTGGAGCGACCGTAGGCCATGGCCGGGTCTGACACCTCATAGGTGAGGTGCCCGGAATCGACGACGAGCGGCTTGCCGTAAGCCATCAGGGAGACGCTGTTGCGCCCGAGATGGGAATGCGAACCGACTCCGGCGGCTCCTTCAAAGGTGAGATACCAGGCTTGCGGCCCCTCCCCGTCGCGCAGGGCGGCCTGCCTCGCCCACGGGAAAAAACCGTCGTGCGGCGGACGCTCTCCCGTCAATTCCCGGAAACGGGCATGGTAACCGGAAAAGAGCCGGTCTTTGAGCGAACCGATGGCCTGGCTGTCATTCCACGCGTTGTAAAGACCGTCGGGCCGGAAGGTGGCTTCCCCGTAGTCGAACATGGCGGCGAGTTTTTCCGTCGGGATATCCAGCCCGAGTTCCGGCTTCACCCGGCTCAGTTCCCAGTAGGTGAAGAAGAATCCGGTCATCCAGTGATGATAGCCGGGGGTCAGTTCGTAGTGCGCCCCATCGGGCAGCACCTGCTTGAGAAACCCTTCGTTGATGAGTTCGACCCCGAACGCCCGCCACCGGGCGGATTCCTCAAGCCACGGCAACAGGAGCCCCGCCGCGAGAAGGGTATCGGCTTCGCACATCCGCCAGTTCCCGAGGGCGGTGACGTGATTTTCCAGATAGGCGAGCTGGGCGCGGATGTTTTCAAAAAGGGTGTCGAGGAAGGCGGCATCGAAGGGAGCCTGCCCGCCGAAAACCTCGATCGCCCGCAACCATCCCCCGAAGCGGACGGAGCCGACCCGGATGGCGATCTCCATGGTGGTGCCGATGCGGGGGGTCCACACGCCGTTTTCCACCGGGTTGGCGCGCAGCCAGTCCTCCAGGTAATCCCGGGCCGCTTCCGCGTAGCGCCGGTCCCCGGTTTCCCGGAACGCGTTGGCCAGGGGGACGAGGAAGAAAAACCGGTGCAACTGCGCCCGCCATTCCTGATGCCGGATATGCCCGGCGGACCAGTCGATCCCCCGCCGCCCCGTCTCCACTTCCTGATGTCCGTTGAAGCGGAACCACAATCGCCCCTCCACGGCGGCGTCCGCTTCGGGCCGGGAGGTGGCGACTTCCCTGCCGCCCCGGGGCATTTGCCCCCGGGTGGCCGCGAAGGAGGCCCACGCCTTGAGCGAGCCGCTGGCTGCACGGAGGGTTTCCAGGGGGGAGGATGCCGCCGGTTCGGGGGTCATGACTTCACAGGAATAGAGCATGTTCGATTTAATTAGACGCATGCTTCGCGGCGGCGCGGGCTGCTGCGCGTCATTTCGAGCTTGGGCAGTATCTGAAGATACAGCCGCTGCGCTCAAAAAGCCACGCATCAACCCACGGCGCTCGCAAATCATTGCGTCAACTCAACCCGAAAATGCTCTAGTATTACATTGTTAAGTGATTTCAAGCCTTGGTGGTGAATGAGATTGGTGAAAGCAAGTTCTACAGAAGGGGCAGAAACCGCGCCATCGAATGAGCCAAGGCCGGATCGCGTGAAGGACGCGCTCCCAAGTGAGCGATGGAGTTTTTTTTGGCGTGGAGGTAAATGAGCAGGATAAAGAGGTAGGCCGCAGCGGCAAGGGCGAGATGGTGGTGAAATCCCTGCCACGAGCGGCCCTCAAAGTGATCGAGGCCAAGATCGTCCTTATCGCGCTGGAAATATTGCTCAATGGCCCACCTCTGACGACTGAGTTGGAGTAGACGCTCTGAATCCGGTGGGCCATCAAACCATCCGGTGTAAAGATGGTAAGGTTTTTCATGGCCTTCGGTCCAATCGACGACCAGCCATGTAGGAGGAATCTCACCGGTTACTTCGTCAAGATCGCTCCATAGCCAGACTTTGATCCAAGCCAGGCGGGTTTTCTGCATTTTGCCATTGGCAGCACGCCAGCGGCAGTTCACCCATTGCTTGTCAGGAATCTCTCTGGCCATTTGAGCCACATCGCGGGAAACCACTTCATGATGTTGGGGTCGCCAGTTCTTCCGTGCTTTACGCAGGACCGGGGCATGAGTCCACCCGACAAGCTGCGGTTCAATTTGTAAAAGGTATTCAAACTCCAGCTTCCGTAAGCCTTCTCGCAACGGGCCGCTATGGCCATAGAGGCAATCTCCCAAAACCGGTGCAGTTGGAACACCACGCGCCTTGGCCATTTTAATCAACTCCAATGCAATCTGGGGCTTTGTCGCATAACTGATGGACTGCGGAACTCGCACCCGTCGGCGTCGGGCATCATCTTCGCACCATTGTTTGGGAAGAAAGAGTTGGGCTGCAACGGGTGCGGCAATTTTGCCGATGCCGACGGCCAAATGCACGCTGACCTGAGCGTTGGCGCGTTTGCCAACTGCCCCGCAATACTGGTGAGCGACTCCTACAGACTTATCGCCCTGTTTGATCCAACCCGTCTCATCAATCATCCATGAATCCACAGGCCCAAGCATGGGGATCACTTCTTGGGCAATGGCTTCCCATACCCGCTCCTCATCCCACGGGCTATCGCTGATGAACTGCTGAAGTTTTTGATAATCGACGCCGAGGCGTTGAGCCATCGGCTCCACGCTCTTGCGCTGACCAGGCGTTAGAAGCCCAGCTACATATAATGTCGCGCCTTCTCGTCGCTCAATCCGCCCAAGGGCTTTGACCAAGGGCTCCATGTAGCCGCCGAAGTGTTTCGCGCTTTGTTTCCAAACAGTCTCATCCCATCGCATGGGACCAGTCGATTACAGGAAAAGCCTCGTCATTGCAATAACTTAACAATGTGATACTAGG
>Ga0206106_100257_pt1 | contig 68191 bp, 53 predicted proteins | sample 1B1ome_FD_148677 | JGI IMG/M metagenome (GOLD analysis project Ga0206106, IMG submission 148677) | Enriched microbial communities from leaf-cutter ant dump, University of Wisconsin, Madison, United States - 1B110A | ecosystem: Environmental > Terrestrial > Nest > Insects nest > Nest dump | place... | reverse complement strand
TAATACAATGAATTTTGTGGTGAAAAAATAAAGGATTCTTTTCAGCAGCCTTTTCTCATGGTTTTATACAGCATTATCCGGACAAATGCAGATATGCTTAAGTACTATTGTGGCTTTGGAAAAGAAAACTAAAGGCAGGCTTTCCTACGTTACAGCATCATCTGATTGATGTGCTTAGTCAGAGATCAGATTGCTGCCATTAGCTCCTGTTTTAATGAAATCAAAGATATGAGTCAGAGACTACATCGAACGACCGTCCGGATGCTACGGCAATCGGGAAAAAACATAGTGTTTTGTTTTTTGTATTTATTGCCTAAGGCAATAGCATAAAAACTGCGAAACTAAAAGTTTCGCAGAGCGGTTCGTGCGCCAGCAGGTGTTTCTTGTCGGTTTTTTTTGCCATCTGCAATCATGTTATCCATCCGGGATTAAATTGAGTATGCTCCTCTCTATCATTCCGCAATTCTAAAAACACTTTCCCTAAATTGTCCGCAATATCGCCGGCTATCAATGCTTCCTGGGAATATTGCGCTGCATATATATCGCCGCTGCGGCCATGAAGATAAACGCCTAAAAGTGCCGCCTCGCGGGAGGAATAGCCCTGTGCCAGCAGACCGGTAAGCATGCCGGTGAGCACATCGCCGCTGCCTCCCGTAGCCATACCGGCATTGCCCGTAGTATTGTACCAGCAGCTGCCGTCCGGCATCAGCACTGCCGTATGATGTCCTTTCAGCACAATAACAATATTGTACTTCATCGCTACGCCCCTGGCCCATTCCGTCTGTAACATGCTATCGGGAAAAACACCGAATAAGCGTTCAAACTCTTTAGGATGCGGGGTTAATATGGAATACGGCGGTAAGAGATTCAACATTTCTTTATCGGCAGCTACCAGGTTCAGCGCATCGGCATCCAGCACCACCGGCTGCTGTAGCTGCTCCAGGAAATGACATAATGCCTGTTGCGTTTGCAGATGCGTTCCCAATCCGGGACCTGCACCAATGTGAAAATTTCCTTCCGGCAAACTGATCTTTTCTATAACATGCTGGCCGCCGGAAATCGTTATTGCTTCCGGCAAGGCCACCTGCAAAGTATCACATACTTTATCGGGGGCCAGCACGAAAACCAGGCCGGCGCCGGAACGCAATGCGGCCCTGGCGCTTAAGGTCATGGCTCCGGCCATACCCTGCCTGCCACCGATAAGCAGGGCTTTCCCGTAAGTTCCTTTATGAGAAAATGCTTCTCTGGGTCGATAAATTTCCCGCACAACTTCCGGAGTAATCAGGTAATATTGAGAATGGGTATCGCGAATATATTTTTCATGGATACCGATATCCAGAATATGCACCCTGCCCACATAAGGTCCTGCTTCGGGATGTAAAAAACTTCTTTTATACAACTGAAAACTCAGGGTATCGTCCGCCTGGATTACGGCAGCATCTTTATCCGGCAAGGCATCGGAAGGTAATCCGCCGGGAATATCAAGCGACACCACGCGGTTGGGTAAGGCGTTTATTTCCCGCACAAATTCGGCAGCCCAACCGCTCAGCAGGCGATTCAGTCCCGTACCGAACAAGGCTTCCACAATCAGGATGCGTTCCGGCAGATCCGTAATAAACATACCTTCAGACAGCATCTTAATATGGTCGGGCGCCAACTGATGGAGGCGTGTAAAATTCAAAGAGGCGTCAGGAGAAAATGCATCGGACAATTTCAACACCACGGCTTTTGCAGAATAGCCTTCCTGCAGGAGTATGCGGGTAAGCGCGAGGCCATCGCCGCCATTATTACCCATACCGCAAACCGTCAATACTGGCGTATTATGAGGAATATTTTCCGCAATCCATTCAAAACATTTCCTGGCTGCACGTTCCATCAGGTCTGCTGATGTGATATTTCCGTGCCTTATCGTAAAGGCATCGCCTGCTCTGATCTGTTGTGCGGTGAAAATTTTCATAAGGGTTATATTTGCGAATCCTGAGCAAAGGCAAGATAGTATTGCTTTTTACCCTTTTGAATTAATAAATATTTATCATTCAGCAAATGCCCGCTATCTAACTGCATACCGGCATCCGTCACTTTTTGTTTATTGATATTTAACCCACCGCTTTGCAGCATTTTCCGGGCTTCGCCTTTGGAAGGGAAAATACCGGTATCCGACAAAAACTGCACTAAATCGAATGTGTGCCCCAGCGATGCTTTGCTGAAATGCACACGGGGCACGCCCTCCATAATATCCAATAACTGTTGCTCATTGAGTGAAGCCAGTGTTTCGGTAGTGGCTTTGCCGAACAGGATATCCGTAGCTTTCTGAGCAAATTCGAGGTCTTCCCGGCTGTGTACCATAACTGTTATTTCCTCCGCTAATTTTTTCTGAAGCTGTCTTAAATGCGGCGCGGCCTGGTGTGCTGCAACAAGCCCGGCAATAGTAGCCACCGGCAAAAATGTAAAGATATAAACCAGCTTTTCAGCATCTTCATCCGAAAGGTTCAGCCAGTATTGATAAAACTGGTAGGGAGAGGTTTTATTCCGGTCTAACCAAATATTGCCGGATTCGGTTTTACCGAATTTTCCGCCATCCGCCTTTTTCAGCAGGGGGCAGGTAAAGGCAAAGGCGGTTCCGTTGGCCTTACGCCGGATCAGTTCGCAACCGGTTACAATATTGCCCCACTGATCGGCTCCGCCAAATTGCAACAGTACATTTTGGGTGGTATATAAATGATAAAAATCATAGCCCTGCAGCAACTGGTAAGTAAACTCCGTAAAGGAAAGGCCGTATTCCATACGCTTCTGCACGGAATCCTTCGCCAGCATATAATTGATGGTGATATGCTTGCCCACATCGCGGATAAAATCAAGGAAAGAAATAGCTTTCATCCAGTCGTAATTATTGACTAACTCGGCCTTATTGGTTAAGGTATCGCTGAAATCTAAGAAGCGCTCCAATTGTTTCCGGATACCGGCCATATTGCGTTCAATGGTATCCGGATCCAATAAATTTCTTTCTGCGGATTTACCGGTAGGATCGCCGATCATGCCGGTAGCGCCGCCGATAAGTGCCACAGGTTTATGTCCGGCGCGTTGCAGATGCATCAGCAGGATAATAGGCAACATGCTGCCGATATGCAGGCTGTCGGCTGTGGGATCGAAACCTACATAGGCTACGGTCATTTCTTTTGCCAATTGTTCTTCAGTACCGGGAATGATATCCTGGAGCAAGCCCCGTTGTTGTAATTCGGGAATAAAATTTGTAGCCAAAGTTATTTTTAATTAAAAAATGAATATACTTAAAACAGTAAGCAAAAATACGGTCTTGGCGTCACTTGACAAGCATTGTTCCGGGATAAAGACAGCAGCGATTTTGAGCAATGCGGATGTGAAATAAATTTCATATAGAATAACAATAATGGTCTATATTTGGCGTTAAACGGGATTAAGGTATTTTTTTGATGAAAAAATTGTTATGTATCATATCAGTCCTTGCTGCGGCTTATCAAACGCATGCTCAGCCACGGATTTATGTGAATGAGTATTTGAACATCGGAGTAGGCGCAAGAGGACTGAGTATGGCCGGCGCCCAATCCGCCAGCAGCGCCGATGCGTATGCAGGATACTGGAACCCCGCCGGCCTGATGCGGATAACAACCGATATACAGGGCGGCCTGATGCATGCCGAATATTTCGGTGGCATTTCCCAGTACGATTTTGCTTCCTTTGCCATGCCTATACAGGATCATAAACGGGCGATCGGCATCAGCTTTATTCGTTTCGGAACGGACGATATTCCTTACACTATTGACTATGTACGGCCTGACGGCTCATTTGACGAATCGAAATTAAAGGGTATTTCAGCCGGTGATTATGCGGTGCTGTTATCCTATGCCCAGAACCTGGATCTTTTTAAAAACAACAAAGACATCAAGACCCGTATCGGCGCTAATGCAAAGGTATTGTACCGAAATATCGGTAAGATGGCCAATGCATGGGGTTTCGGATTGGATATCGGCATGCAGATGGATTATAAACAATGGCAATTCGGCGTCACGGCAAAGGATATTACTACAACATATACTGCCTGGAGTTTTCACCTGACCGATCATGAGAAGCAGATTTTCGGACAAACGGGAAATGAAATTCCGGTGAAATCCTACGAGGTGATGTTGCCCCGTTTGAATTTCGGAGCGGCATATTATTTCCTGAAACCGGAACAAAAATTCCAGGTACTGGCCGAATTAGGTTTTGACCTGACAACAGATGGTAAAAGAGCCACCATCATTTCTTCCAAACCCATCAGTATTGATCCGCGGCTCGGCGTTGAAGCCGGTTATAAAAACAGTATTTTCCTGAGAGCCGGCGTCGGAAATTTTTACAGGGTAATGGATAATGCAGATACTACGAATCAAAGCAAATATACCGTCTTCCAGCCATCGGTGGGTGTGGGTTTTAAGATAAAAAGCCTGTCTATTGACTATGCTTTCACCAGCCTGCAGGTGCAGGACAATCCGCTGATGTCGCATATCATATCCATCCGGGTGGACTTGCTGAAAGCCAGCACCAAGCGCAGGATTGAAGAAGAAAAACGCAAATTAGAACGGGCAAAACGCTTAGAGCGGATGAAGCAACGCGAGGAGGCCGCCAAAAAGAATGCCGCCAATTCCTCCACACCTGCACCACATCAATAATTTTAAAACGCCTACCTTAAAAATATTTCGTGAATATGAAACAGTGTTATAAAAGTATAATGAGATCAGCGGGCATAATATTATTGCTCTGGGTCTGTCATCTGAGTGCAGTGGCGCAGAATTACGGAAATGAATGGATCATTTTCGGCAATACGTATTACAAGTTCGGCGTTGCAGAACAAAGGATATACCGCATTACGAAAGCCGGCTTAGACAACTTAGGGATGTCATCCGTACCAGGAAGCCAGATGGCATTGTTCCGGGAAGGCCAGGAGGTACCCATCTATGTGAGTACAAACGGTGTTTTCGGCTCTAATGATTTTATTGAGTTTTATGCCGACCGGGCCAACGGAAAGATGGACACCCAGCTTTATCCCAATGCTGCCGCACAACCCAGCGATGAAACGCCGATGATGAGTGATACGGCATTTTATTTTTTAACCTACAATACCAATATGCACCAGCGTATTGAAAGCGTTAATAATTCCATACCTACACCTCAGCCGGCAGCTGAGCCTTATTTTTGGTTTGAGAGCAAGGCGGTAGTTAATCCCAGAGCGCTGCTTGGCGGTAAAGATATCAGCGGCAGCGATGCCAGCGATATTTATTTTTATTCCGGCCAATATGATCTGGGCGAAGGATATGTTTACCTCATCAGGAACAATAATGCTGCAGACTATACGATCAACCGTGTGTCAAGAAGTGTCTATACCGGAAACAGCTCGCTGAACGCTCAGTTAAATATGTCATTGATAGGTGCTTCAGAAGATTATACGCATCATACTTATATTACCGTTGGTTCCACGCCGGTATTTGACACAACGTATGATAAATTTGATGTCGTAAAGAAAAGTATTTCCGTGCCACTTTCTAACCTGGGGACTGCGACAACACCCATTAAATTTTCAGAATCGGCTCGTTATGGCATTGCGTTTTTATCTTTAAAATATCCCCGTACGTTCAACTTTTCCGGCTTTACTAATTATCGCACTTTGTTCCAGCTTCCGGCTTCAGGAGGCAATCAGTTCCTTTCTTTTACTAATTTTCCTACTAACGGATCGGCGCCTGTACTGATAGACCTGACGAATAAGCGGCGATACACAGGCACATTAAGCTCCAACAGTAATCCCGTATTCTATCTGAATGCTTCATCCGGTATGCGGGAAGCATTTATCAGCCCAGAATCCGAGATTCAAACTATTGAGACCTTCAGCCAGGTCAGTTTCCGAAACTATGCACAGGCAAACAATCAGGGTGATTATATTATTTTAAGTCACAGTGACTTTATTAATGCCAGTCCTAATTATATCGGAGATTACCGGCAATACCGTCAAAGTATGGACGGTGGCAGCCATAATGTAGTTGTGGTAGATGTAACCGAACTTTATAATCAATTTGGCTATGGCTACACCATGCATCCTTTAGGTGTAAAGCGGTTTATAAAATACGCATTAGAGCAATGGAGCAGCAGGCCTGAGTTTATGTTTATCATTGGAAAAGGATTGCGCTATAACCAGTATTTACCTTACACACAGGCTCCGGGAGATTACGAGTTCAGCGCTGCATTACTCCCTACATACGGGCATCCCGGCTCCGACAATCTGTTTGCCGATATAGACGGTGATGATGTTCCGGAAATGGCAGTAGGACGCCTTTCCGCATGGAACAATGAAGAAATAGGCCAGTATCTGACCAAAGTGAAGGATTATGAACATGCATTAAACGCACCGAATACCGACCTGGGAAGTTCTATCTGGAAAAAATCGGGCTTACATATTGCGGGCGGTACGGATGCCGCATTACAGCAGGGCACCTTCCTGCCCAACCTCAATGCCTGCAAGGCTACTTATGAGGACACACTCATTGGCGGGAATATCATTACGATAGCAAAAAACACCACCGACCCTATGGCCACGATCGAAGATGCACGTATTGATTCCACCATCAACAGTGGTGTCAACATCATTACGTTTTATGGCCATGCTTCCTCTACCGGTTTCGACTATAACCTGAACGATCCGAACGTATATCATCCCAATCCACGCTTCCCGATTTTCTTTGCATTCGGCTGTGATGTCTCCCAGATATTTCTGACCAATCGCACAATCGGCGAAAATTATCTAAGCTCTGTAAACGGAGGTGCCGTTGCCATGCTGGCATCGGACAATTACAGCTACACCAGCCAGCTGAATGAATACATGCGTACTTTGTACAAAAAATTCTCCTACCAGGAATATGGCAAAACCATAGGTGAGCAAATTCGCGCTACGCTGGCCGCAATCAATCCTTCCGCGATGATGCGGGTACACAAACAATGTATTCTGTTGCAGGGAGACCCGGCGCTACAGGTTTACAATCCGGACAAAAGTGATTATTATACCAACGATGAGCAGCTGTCCGCAAGCCCTACGCCTGTTACTACCGCATTAGATTCCTTCAGCCTTCAGGCTGTTGTATATAACCTTGGCAAGTCAACATCAGATAGTATTTTAGTAACATTAGAAAAAACAAAGACCGGCGATCAGACGGTATTATATGTCGATTCCGTACGGATACCGATTCAGTTTTCAGACACCCTGCAATTCCGGGTGCCCATCAACCGCCAGACGGATGTAGGGCTATGCGTTTATACTATCAAATTAAATTCCGACAGTCGCTACGAGGAAACTTCTTACCAAAACAACAAAGCCGTGCTGCAATTATTTATTGCTGATAACGGATTAGTTCCGGTATATCCGCATGAATTTGCCATCGTACATCAGCAGGGCATTACCTTAAAATCTTCTGCATTAAATCTCTTTGGTCCCGAAGTCAATTATAAAATCGAAATTGATACGACTGCGCTTTTCAATAGCCCGCTGAAACAAAGCACTACTATTGCCAGCAAGGGTGGTGTGATCAAATGGAAACCCAACCTCACATATCAGAACAATACGGTGTATTACTGGCGTACAGCTTCGGATCAGTTGGTCAACGGGGAGATACAATGGCGAAACAGTTCTTTTATATACCTGGCAGACGGCTCCGACGGATGGAACCAGTCGCATTATTATCAATATAAAAGAGATGAACCTTATTTCGGTCTTCAGTTGCCGGCATCTACCCGAAGGTTTGCATTCGGGCCTTATACCAACAGCCTGCATGTCAAAAACCGCGTCTTGTATGAGCAATACCGCGATTATGCCAATATCAGTCAGACATTGAACGATGTGCTTTTGGATGATGTGGGTTGTGTGGATAAAGGCGCTATTCACATTGTCGTATTTGATTCTTTAACGGGATTGCCATGGGAAAATCCGCCGAATGGTGTAGGCGGTTCCGCTCCTCGTTGCCTCGACCATAATAAATACCAGTTTGAGTTTTCCTGCGAAACGCCTGAAAGCAGGAACAATGCCCGGCTGTTCCTTGACAGCGTACCCGATAATGATTATATCCTTATTAAAAACTACATCTATTGCGGCCCTCCGAATGTTTGGGCACGCCAAACGATCACCGAATGGCAGACCGATGCGGCTATATATGGAGCGGGCAATACTTTATATGACAAAATATTAGCGTTAGGCTTTAACCAGATTAACCAGTTCACCGACAATAAAACATTCATTTTTTTCCGGAAAAAAGGTGATAACTCCTATCCGGTACATCAGGTGGTAAGCCAGGATAGTCTTGATATCATTACGCTGGATGTTACCTTTTCTTCTTACCCGGATACGGGCAGACTGACCAGCACCATTATAGGCCCGGCAAAGAAATGGAACAACCTGAAATGGCAACCGCTCAGCTATGATAATATCCCGCAAAACGATCATCCATTCGTAAAAATCTACGGCATCAATAATCAGCAGGAGGAAGATCTGCTTTATACCGGCAAAGCACAGGATACCTCTCTTTCCTTTATATCAGCAAGTCAATATCCTAATTTAAAATTGGTATGGAACAGTGTGGATAGTGTCAACCGCACCAGTGCACATCTTAATTACTGGCGCGTATTGTACGATCCGGTTCCGGAGGCTGCACTTAACCCTCTGGCGCATTACCAGTTTACGGGTGATTCGCTCGTGCAGGGTCAGGGTACCAGCCTGCAAATTGCCATCGAGAACCTGACTCCCTACCCTATGGACAGCATGCTGGTCAAATACCGGCTCATAGATGCTAATAATGTGCAGCATGTTTTGCAGCAGCAACGTTACCGGAAACTGCCCGGCAATGACACGCTGATTGCCGGCATCAGCTTCAATCCCAGGCAATATGCGGGCAACAATACCTTATTTATAGAAGCCAATCCCGATAATGATCAGCCGGAGCAGTATCATCCTAATAACTTAGGCTATGTCCCTTTTCATGTGGACAAAGACCTAACCAACCCGGTATTGGATGTCACCTTTGACGGGGTGCATATCTTAGATAAAGATATTGTTTCTGCCAAGCCTTTCATTAAAGTACTGATGCTGGATGAAAATAAATATGCAGTATTGAAGGATACCGCGCTGCTGAGCCTGAAATTAGCTTATCCGCCCGATCAGTCCCGCGTGGACAGTATCCCGTTTGACGGTACGATCTGTAAGTTTATTCCTGCCGATGTCAGCAAGGATAAAAAGAACCAGGCCATGATTGAATTCAAACCGGTGCTGGCAGAAGACGGACTATACAAGCTTACGGTAAGCGGGAAAGATGTAGCGGGCAACGAAGCCGGAAGCGCTCCCGTTTATGAAATTAATTTTACCGTGGAAAATAAATCCACCATTACCAATTTGCTGAATTATCCTAATCCCTTCTCTACCTCAACGGCATTTTTGTTCACGCTTACCGGCTCTCAGATTCCTTCACAGTTCAAGATACAGATCATGACGGTAACCGGAAAGATTGTACGGGAAATTACAAAAGACGAATTAGGCCCGCTTCATGTAGGACGGAATATTACGGAATACAAATGGGACGGAAGAGATCAGTATGGACAGTTGTTAGGAAACGGCGTGTATCTCTATCGCTTGGTTACTTCAATTGATGGTAAGGAAATTGAACATCGGGCCAACCAGGCAGTAGATAAATATTTCAAACACAACTTCGGGAAGATGTATATTATGCGATAAAGAAAACGGAAAATTCACCCGGAATAAAGCTGTCATAAGCCGAGAATTTTACCTTATATTTTTTCGACTGAGCCATAGATTTTTCATTTCCATCAGAAAAAAACACAGTATGGAACAACTTAAAATTGCAGACACTTCCGCCTTGGTGCTGAACTGGACTTCAGCCTCCGTTTGGCAAACCGAGCCTGCACAACACTATTTTCAACATTTAAACCTGAGTGAAGCAGATCGTCTGTTGGCCTTATTCAACGAGCAGGAACGCCGGATGCATACAGAATGCGTTTCAGGACGCAAGTTCTTCATGCGGAAATGTGCTTTGTCTTTTATAGCAAAATGTCAGGAACAACAACACCCGGCGCAAATCATTATCCTGGCTGCCGGAATAGCGCCGCTATCCGTAGAATTGGCAGCACTTTTTCCCCAAATAAAAATATTTGATGTTGATCGTGATCTGATGGCGGAAAAAGAAAAGATGCTGCGGAATCAGTTTAGCAATATTCAGTTTCTCACCTGCGATATCAGCAACCTGGAAAATTTAACACAGCAGCTTGTTGATAATGGCTGGGACAGGCAACAACCGACCTTAGTAATTCTTGAAGGCATTATTTATTATCTGGAAGAAGAAGACCTGGAAAATATCCTGCGTTATTTCTCCCAAAATCATGCCGCTCTGGCCTGCGATTTTGCACTGGAACCTGAATGCGTGGATATGCCCAACCGTACATTCGGCATGGACGTGTTCAGAAAGATCGAACAGGCTACGGGTATTCCCAAAGTCCGGTTTTATACTCCCGGATATTTTACGAAAATGTTGGAAAGCTGCGGTTATCAAAATGTTCAGCTTCAAACATCGGCTAATATTCAAACGGAAAGAACAGGCAGGGCAGCTCCTTTTGAAGGGCCGAATTCCAGTTGGATTAATTTTATTCAGACATCCTGATCGGTATGCATAGTGAATATGTCATACGAAACATGCAGCCGGAAGATGTTGATCTGGCGGTGCAATGGGCCGGCGAAGAAGGATGGAATCCCGGCCTGAATGACAGTAGCGCATTTTACGCTGCTGATCCCCAGGGATTCTTTACCGGCATATTGAACGGAAAGCCCATTGCCTGCATTTCAGCCGTAAAATACAATAGCCGGTATGGGTTTGTAGGATTATATATTGTACAACAGGAACACCGGGGAAAAGGTTACGGATGGGCAATATGGCAGCATGCCATGAATTACCTGGGGCATCTTGTAAACGGGTTAGACGGCGTACCGGCGCAGATGGACAACTACCGAAAATCCGGCTATGTCTATCAGTATAAGCAAATGCGCTTCGAGGCAAAAAATATGACTGGCTGTACCGGCAAAACCATTGAGACCGGGAGAACTTCAGTACAGGATATTATGAACTATGATACCTCAATATTCGGAACGGACAGAGCGCGCTTTTTAGGCGCTTGGTTGAATATGCCTCATGCAAAAGTTTTCAGCATTAAAGAAGGTCATGAGCTGAAAGGCTACGCGGTAATTCGTCGTTGTCTTTCGGGATATAAGATAGGCCCGCTTTTTGCAGAGGATAGCACAACAGCCGAAAAATTATTCTTAGCCTGTTGTGCTGTGGCAGCAGAGTCGCCGGTTTATTTAGATGTTCCCGAGGTAAATAAACCGGCGTTGATGATTGCTGAAAAATATAAGCTGCAGCTTGTTTTTGAAACGGCAAGAATGTACAAAAACGGCCGGCCTGATTTCCCGGTGGAAAAGGTTTTTGGTGTAACGAGTTTTGAATTGGGATAGGTTTAATTCGGTATGAAAGCCTTATAAGTTTCGTTCAGCATGAAAACCTATAAGGTTTCACCCGTTTCCCCAAAAAACCTTATAGGTTTAGTTTGACATAAAAACCTATAAGGTTTCAATCAACACAAAAAACCTTATAGGTTTCGTTCAGCATGAAAACCTATAAGGTTTCACCCGTTTCCCCAAAAAACCTTATAGGTTTCGCTCAAAAAACCTTATAGGTTTCGTTCAAAAAAACCTTATAGGTTTCGTTCAAAAAAACCTTATAGGTTTCGCTTATTATTTTCTCCGGTTTTACCGGATCAGGGTAAAGTCTCCTTTTTGCTTCATGGTAGCTCCATCCGCTTTATACACGATATAATAAAAGTAAACACCCACATCAGCGCGACTGCCGTTATAATTTCCATCCCAGCCCTGAGCAGGATCGGATGTTTCAAAGATAACCTGTCCGTAGCGGTTGAAAATTGTGAGGGAAAACTGTTCCAGCGTATTGCAGGACATCAGTGCCCGGATTGCATCGTTCCGGCCGTCATTATTGGGGGAAAAAGCATTGGGCATCAGGATGCGGCAATCGCAGTCTTCGGTCTGCACCTGAACGGAATCCTGTAATACGCCGCAAACATTCACTGCCGTTACCGTATATATTCCCGCCTGACGCACTACAGTACTGGAACCGGTATCGCCTGTGTTCCAGGTATAGCTGCTTTCTGGTGAGGCAATAGCATGCAGTGTCAGCGATGTATCTTCACAAATTAATGTATCCGGTTCTATGATATGGAGGGAAATATTAATAGCCGCTACTATCACCGTATCGGTCAACATACATCCTGATTTCATGATGTGCACCCAATACATTCCGGGTGTATTTACGGTAAACTGCGGGAGATCCGACCCGTCCTGCCACAGGTAAGTGGCGTCTTCCAGGGTAGCATCAAGCATCAGGGTTTCTCCGGGGCATATAGCGGTATCTGCTCCGAACGGGGATTCAAAATCCAGGAACTTCACCTTGAAGCTGTCGATATAAACATTACAGTCTTTCCATCCGTAGCACCAGTAAGTACCGCTTTGATTCACCTGTAGTGTGGCCTCGTCTGAGCCGGTATTCCAGCTTATCCATTCATAAGCCGGATTGGCCGTTAAGGTATATTCCGGATCAAAACAGATGACGGTATCCAAAACCGTTTTTGCAACAGTATCAGTAACCGGGTTAATTAATGCATCTGCACCCAATTCTGCAAAGACACTACCTCCCGGGCCGAATGGTTCGCTCGGTAGCGGGAATGAAGCTTCCGTAAAATCACAAGCCAGTCCTGCACTATTAGGATTTTGAATTACGGAAAGCATATCATCTTCTAAGAGATTTTTTACATACAGCTTACCATCCGGGGCTACCCTTGCTCCCAGGTAAAAACCCGAATCAAGCGGAGTGATGGAATTTTGTATTGCGCTGATATCGGGGAATAAGGAAATATCCGCCTGGCTATACCAGCCGTTTTGAAAAAAATATATCTTACTGCCATCCGGCGAAAATACCGGGTAAGAAATACTGCTGCTGCTGATTAATACAAAATCATCCAGGCTGCCGTCCATATTATTAAAAGAGGCCATCTCTATGCCACCGGTGGAATTATGCAACAGCAAACTGCCGTCGGGATGAAATGCACATTGACCGTACTGCAATTGCGCGGGGTCATTTGATCCGTTGAGTCCCGGTGAAACTACAGGCGTATTTTCAAATCCGTTTAACCCGATTTTAAAAGCCAGGAATTCCGGACCATACCGCTTATGCAGCAGTACCCAGTAGCCGATACAATCTGCGCCCCGCACGGCATAAACGCCTTCCACAACATCGGATGCGAACAGGACATTCATCTGATCCGTAACCACATCGCCCAGGCCATCATTCAGGGTCATGTCCACTAAGGTATGATATGCATTATAGACACCGTCTTCAATAGCATCTGTTGTTATGATGTAATACTGATCAGCATTAGAAGGTGATTGCACAATGGCCACGCCATGTGTGCTGGAGCCGATATTAATTCCGTTCGGACCTAAAGGGCCATTACCGGACAAACCCGCGCCGTTAGGCATGATCTCATGATTCCGGTTCCACACCGTTCCGCCCGAAGTATAAAACAGCAAATTACCTTCCGCATCCGATACGCTGGAGCAGCCTTCCAGGGCAATCATACTGTCCGTGAAGGGTACGGGAGGATTGACATTAAAGTTTATGCCTCTATGCTTTCCGAAGCACCAGTTGTTATTAGCGCCCTGCTGAGCCGATGTCAGCACAGGCAGCAGGCACAGACAAGTCATAAAGCAAATATACCGGAACAGGTAAGTCATAAGATAAAATAAACCCCATAAAAATAGGATTCCTTTTTTTCAATACCAATAGTAGATCAATAAGAATAATGCAAAAGTCAAAAAGCAAAAGAGGAAATGCTCTGAAATCAATTATACAAGATGTACAGATTATACAACTTATCACAGAAAATTTACAGGAAAATATTTACAGCAATTGTTCCAAAAAATCAACGGTGTTTGTGAGCAATAAATACTTTCACAAACACCGCTGAAAATATTATGATGTACGCTATTTCACATCCTGCATGAGTTTGCGTACAACAGGAGAAATTATAATCAGAACAGCTCCGGCAATTAATGCATAAATACCTAATTGCTGGAAGCTGGCCGTATAGGAAATCAATTTATCTACTAAAGAATCACCCTCGCTGTTTCCGGCCATGCTGGCGCCAATCAGACCGGCAACATACTGACCGTAGGCGCTGGCCAAAAACCACATTCCCATCATAACACCCTGTAATTTTGCCGGTGATAATTTAGTCATGATGGATAAGCCGATAGGCGAAAGGCACAGCTCTCCCAGAGTTACCACTAAATAAGCCAGCGTAAAAATATTCAGGTTAGCAATGCCCAGTCCGTTTGTAAAAAAACGGGTAGAAAAGAATATCAGATATGCCAGACCTAAAAATATAAAGCCCAATCCGAATTTCACCACAGTATTAGGCTCAATTTTTCGTTTCGCCATGGCTAACCAGATAAAACCGGCAATAGGTGCAAATATGATTACAAATAAGGAGTTGGCAGAGTTGTTAACACCCACAGGATTTACTTTAATAAAGCCCAATAAAGTATCGCTCAGATTTCTGTTGGCGAATAAGCTCAGGGATCCTCCGGCCTGTTCAAAGAAAGCCCAGAACAAAATAGAAAAGATGATAAATATCAGTGCGGCGATCAACTTTTTACTCTCCGACCAGGTATGCCGACTCATTTCATAAACAAGATAGACCAGCGTTAAAGGGCCTATGGTGTACATGAACCAATCGGTATATTCCGTTTTTCTCACCATAGTCATAATCAACGGAATTACAGCTAATGACCCGATAAAAACGGCAAGTTCCAGCCATTTAGCTTTAGTGGATTTGGTTTCGATACCTACTACTTTCCCGGGATTATTTCCCCCTATAGCATCTGCTTCATAAGCGGTAATGGTATCCGCCTTAGTTTTAAAAGGGGATAAACCAATAGGTCCAAGGTTCTTCTTGGTCAATACAAAAGTGATCAGGCTAATAGTCATAACAATTGCAGCAAGACCAAAGGCCAGATTCCATGACCAGGGATGGCCGCTTTGTCCGATTGTAATACAGGCATAGCCACCAAGTAAGGCACCGATATTAATCCCCGAGTAAAACAGTGAGAAGCCCGCATCACGCCGGTTGTCATTCTTTTTATACAACTGACCTACCATAGTGGAAATATTCGGCTTGAAAAAGCCGGTACCTACTACGGTAAAACTGATACCCAGAAAAAAGAAAGTATGCGGATTGATGGCCAGAATAATACTCCCCGTAATCATCAGTAAGCCACCCCAAAACAGGGACTTTCTGAAACCTAATATTTTATCGGCAAAAAGCCCGCCGATAAATGTAAAGGCATACACAAATGCCTGTATGGAACCGTATTGCAGATTTGCAGTTTTATCGGGCATCAGGCTGCCATCCGGCATGGTCAGATTAGTGATCATAAAGACCACCAGCATCCCGCGCATCCCATAGAAGCAAAAGCGCTCCCACATTTCACTAAAGAACAGCGACCATAGCTGTTTGGGATATTTTCCCTGAAAACTTTGTATTTCGTCCAGGGTATGCTGTTGTTGATTCATAAGAATTATGCTTAAATAATAAAGGTCAAATATAATTAAGGCTTGCTAAAATCCTAAGGCTTCCGGCAATTTTATTTCACGCCGTGCATGATGCGCTTAATAACGGGATTAAGACACATAATCAGCACTCCTGCTGCTGCCGGAACTATCGTAAAGATTAAAAAGAAAGTAGGCATGTTGTACTGTGCCGTAATTTTTTCTATCTCTCCGCCTAATGTTCCTGCCAGCTTATTGCCGATGGCTATAGCCAGATACCACATACCAAACATGAATGCAATCATGCGGCCGGGAACCAGCTTGCTCACATAGCTCAGCCCGACCGGCTGGATGCACAGCTCACCCAAAGTATGAAATAAATAAGCTAAAATCAGCCATATCATGCTCACCCTTATGCTTCCGGGCAATGCTCCCTGCGGAATGATTCTTGAACCGTAGGCCAGCAAACCAAAGCCAATCGCGGTAATGATCAGACCAATACCAAACTTGACGGCAGCCGGAGGGTTAAACTTACTTTCCCATATCTTAGACACAAATGAAGCAAACGCTATGATGAAAAAAGAATTCAGAATGCTGAACCAGGACACGGTAATCTCCGTATTTTCCTGGCTAAACTCCCGGAACAACATCCACAATACTAATCCCCAAACGCCGGCAAACGCCAGTCCCAATATGATATTAGAAGCTAAAATTTTATGATGGGTTTCTTTGAATAACTTTACCAGTACCCAGGTAATGATACCAAGCGGGATAACGGTCAACAGGGTATTGATAATGTTAAAGGTAACGGCAGCACCACCCTCTAAGGTCCTGTCGGTAAAGTCGCGGGCAAATAATACTAAAGAGGTGGCGCCCTGCTCGAACGACAACACAAAAAATACGGTAAAGAATACGAAAATGATCACCACGATCATCCTGTCCCGGATAATACGATCATAGCGTACTATCCGGGAGATGGTCAGTATGAGGAACAATATTAATCCCAGGATAATAATCACAGAGGGGCCCGACAGCGATTCCGGGTCAAGAAGAAATTCCTGAGGTAATAAGTGGATATTGCCGATTTTGGAAATAGGATCGTTCAGCAGGTAAAGCAATCCTACAACCGAAGTGATTACAATCAGTATTTTATCCATCAGCGTAAAACGATTGGGTTTGTAATCCAACATCTTTTCCGCTTTTTCCTGTTTGGATTCCTTTACCGGCCGATCACCTATTGAGCCGAACAAGGGTTTGGCCAGCCAAAACTGCAGGCTGCCCAGCAACATAAATACACCTGCTAATCCGAAACCCCAGCTCCAGCCTATTTTTTCCGCTAAATAACCGCAAAGCATCATCCCAAAAAAAGCGCCGGCATTTACGCCCATATAAAATATCGTATAAGCTCCGTCCTTTTTTTCGGGAAGGTCTTTATACATTTCTGAAATGATAGAGGTAATATTCGGCTTAAAAAAACCGGTACCGATTACTAATAAAATCAATCCGGAATACAGTGAAAATTCCGTTTCAAAAGCCATGGCCACATGTCCTAAGGTCATGATCAACGCCCCGATAACAACCGCCCAGCGATAGCCGGTGAGTTTATCGGCAATGATTCCTCCCACAATGGGCGTAATGTATAAGAGGCCGGCATAGGTGCCAAACAAAGCGCCGGCATTTTCGCTCGACCAGCCCCAGCCGGGATTGCTTCCCACTATGGCCATTGTCAAAAAATTAATCAGCAGCACACGCATTCCGTAAAAAGAAAAACGCTCCCACATTTCCGTAAAAAACAATACGAAAAGACCGGAAGGATGGCCTAAAACTTTACTTTTAAAAAAGTCATGCGTAGCTGATGAAGACATTCCTGTATAATAATTTTATAAAAATGACAATAAAAATCCGTACAAGGTAATTATTTTAATTATCCCGCAAAAGACATCTCATGAATTCACCCCGTTTTTCCCCCTGAAAATTCTTCAGTACAGGAATCATCATTGCAGTCCTTTTTCCCGCATCACCCGGTTCAGCCATTTTAAGATGGACCAGGCTAACAAGGCGGAGGCCAGCAACAATCCGCAGTTTACCCAAAAGAAATAGGCTTTGTCGGTATAACCATACCAAAGCGTAGCCAATACGCCCGATAATTTATTCCCGATAGCCGTTGATAAAAAGAATCCGCCCATCATCAAAGCCGTCAGCCGGGGCGGACTCAGCTTGGATACGAGCGAAAGCCCCATAGGGCTTAAAAACAGCTCTCCAACCGTAATAACGCCATAGCAGGCTATCAGCCATAATGACGACACCTTTACCGCGCCGTTAGCACTCACATGTACTGCCGCTACCATGACTAAGGTGGATAATGCGGATATGAACAACCCCCATACAATCTTTGCGGGTGTGCCCGGTTCTTTGCCTCTTCGCCGCATAAACGCAAAGAAGGCCACAACCAGCGGAGTCAGTATAATGACCCAGGCGGGGTTGACCGACTGAAATATTTCCGTATTTACGAGATAAATATTAGAGCCGTCTTTCGGTGCTTTTGCAGGATCAATATTCTTAAAATACACATCCTGCCCTATCGCTTTTACCGCATTGCCATTTTCATCCGGTATGACCCGGAACTGATCGTCGTACTGACTGACCATACTTTCTGCGGAAGACAATTCCTGGGCTAAGTATAATTTGTTCAACGGCTTTTCCATGCTTTCCGGCAATTGCCGGTCGGTATAAAATTTAGCCCAGTTGGTCAGCGCCGTACCGTTTTGCTTGAACACCGCCCAGAACATAACGCTCACGGCGAAGATGGCTAAAAGTGCGGCAATAGGACGCTTGTCGCCTGCCTGCGCACGGGTATATAATGAAACAAAGAAGATAATAACCGGAATGCAGGCAAATATAAAGGCATCGGTACTGTCGCTGCCTAATATATTACCCGGTATCATCCATCCGATAAACCCGGCAATGATTGCCGGTAAAAACACAACGGTAATGACGCGGGTTATGCCCATATCGCCTTTTTCAGCGGGCTTCAGCACATTCACATGCCGGTAATGTTTAAGGCCGATGGTAAAAACGATCAGGCCAATGAACATACCGACCCCGGCAGTAGCAAATGCAGCGCCCCAACTGAATTTATTGCGCATAAAAGCGGCAATAATATTACAAACAAACGCACCGATATTGATGCCCATGTAAAAGATGTTATATCCGGCATCTTTCCTGTCCTTATAAGCATCTTCGGCATACAGGTTGCCGAGCAGCGTGGAAATGCTGGGCTTGAAAAATCCGTTACCGATTACGATCAGCGCAATGGCGGTATAAAAAAACAGGGTTCCGGGCAATGCCAGCGCCAGGTAACCTAATCCCATCAAACTGCCACCGAGATAAACAGCATTGATATAGCCTAATTTGCGGTCTGCCAAAAAGCCGCCAAGGAATGGCGTAAGGTAAGTAAAGGCAATGAAGGTTCCGAAAATATCGTAGGCATTCACATCGGGGAATGCCATGCCGCCGCTGTCCACATCTATCATATACAGCACAAAGATGCCCAGCATCAGATAATAGCCGAACCGTTCCCACATCTCCGTAAAAAATAAATAAGGCAGTCCTTTAGGATGTTTGTTTGGCGTCGTTTGTTGTGGCGTCATATTTGTATTTACTTTTTAGAAGAAGCTTGCTGTTTTTTTCTAAAGGAAAATAATGAAGTGTTATGGAGATTCCGGCATTCCGGCCTCGCAGAGTTGTTTCAGGTTTTCTAAGCCCAGCGTAAAATCTCCGTCCATCATTTTATCCATATTGATAAAAGGCATAACGGCATTCATCGGATAAGGTGTCTGGCTGTCGAATCCCCAGGTCACCTTTTGGGCGTTGCCTTCAGGCGTGATATTGATAAATGCCGTGGCTTTACTTTCATAAGGCTCCAGGAACTGCAGGTCAATGCCTACATGCGAATAAGGCTTCAGCGCCGTATAAGTCTGGGAGCCGCTGCCGACTTCCTTATTGCCTTTCCAGCGGTACACCGCGCCTACCGTGCCATCATTACCTTCTATGGTACTCACCATATTCGGATCATGCAGGGAAAAAGGATTCCATTTTAAGAAATTGGAAAAGCTACTGACATTTTTCCAAACCACTTCTTTGGGTGCATTGATGGTAATGCTGCGTTCAAAATGATAATCTTTTGAAATAAACAGGCCGCCGACAAAGATATAAAATACGACAACCAAAAAAATGATGCCTAAAGCGATTAAAACCTTTTTCATCCGTAAATGTTTATTGTGTTAATGACTGAATTTTGGTTAAGGCTTCAAAAATATATAAATAAACAGGAATTCCAAATGAAATAAAACGCTTTGATAGAATTATTACCAACCGGATTCCGGGGAGCTGTTAGCCCCTACAATGCCACGCAATCGAATCCTTTTTCTTTAATGGACTGTATCAATACGGGTAATATCCGGACGGTAATTTCACAGCGGTCATGCAATAGAATAATATCACCGCTTTTCAGGGAATGCATTATTTTAGCGATTAGTCTGCTGTCTGATTTTGCTACCGTATCCATAGAACGCACCGACCAGCCTGTACTTTTCAGTCCGGTACGGCGCAGAGCACGGGAAAGATTGGGGTTAGTTACTCCATAAGGCGGGCGAAAAAGTATAACCGGCTGCCCCGTTATTTGCTGAATGGCTGCATTGGTTTTGACGATCTCCTGCTCCATTTTAGTTGCGCTCTGCCAGTCGAAATTAAAACCGTGATAAAAACTGTGATTGCCGATGGTATGACCTTCCCGGTACATTCGTTCCACTATCTGTTCATTACCGGATATATTTTTCCCGATCAGGAAAAAAGTAGCCGGAATATGCTCTTGTTGTAAAATATCCAAAACGGCTGTGGTATAAGTAGCGGGGCCGTCATCAAAAGTAAGAGCAACAGCGGGAGGACGGCTCCTGTCGTTTAAGCGAAGCGTATGCTGCGCTTCCATATAAAAATTGAGGCGGATAAAAATGCTCCCTGATACCAAAAGCAATAAATAGGCTGCTATGGAATACAGTAGCCAGCCCGTTCCATATTGCCCCGAAAATATTTTTGACACAATAAAGATCAGCCAGAGTACAAAGCACAGGTTGAGGTAAAAAAATTTAGAGTGCCGTTTCCGCATACGAAGTTTTCGGGGTAAAAATAGAAAAAGAAGTTGTATAAAGCTTTTTAAATGCAACCATTGTTAAGTCAAAATGCAAAAGTAAAAAGCCAGAATTGACTTTTTACTTTTGCATTTTGCATTTTGACTTTTTACTTACCCCTATTTCAGTTCAAAAGATTCGATAAACTTAGTCGTGAAATTTCCCTCCCGGAAATCTTCATTACGCATCAGTTGCTGATGAAAAGGAATGGTGGTTTTTACGCCTTCAATAACATATTCGCTTAGTGCGCGTTCCATAGTATTAATGGCTTCCTCGCGGGTTTGAGCCACTGCTATAATTTTAGCGATCATGGAATCGTAGTATGGCGGAATGGTGTATCCGGCATAGATATGGGAATCCACGCGCACACCATGACCGCCCGGCGTATGCAATACCGTAATGGTACCGGGGCTGGGACGAAAATCATTATAGGGATCTTCGGCATTGATCCTGCACTCTATGGCATGCATCTGCGGCTCATAATTTTTACCGCTGATAGGAATTCCGGCGGCTATCTTGATCTGTTCTTTCACTAAGTCGAAATTGATCACTTCTTCTGTAACGCCATGCTCTACCTGGATGCGGGTATTCATTTCCATAAAATAGAAATTGCGGTGCTTGTCCACTAAAAACTCGATGGTGCCCACACTTTCGTAGTTAATGGCCGCCGCAGCTTTAATAGCGGCTTCACCCATTTTCTGGCGCAGCTCCGGAGTCATAAATGGAGAAGGTGATTCTTCTACCAATTTCTGATGGCGGCGCTGAATGGAGCAGTCCCTTTCACTCAGATGGCATACCGTGCCAAACTGGTCGCCGGCCACCTGTATTTCAATATGACGTGGCTCTTCCACGAATTTTTCCATGTAGATCCCGTCATTTTTAAACGAAGCGCCTGCTTCTTTTTTTGCGGTGGTATAGGCATGTTCCAGCTCTTCGGTTTTCCAAACCACGCGCATACCTTTTCCGCCTCCGCCTGCAGTGGCTTTCAGAATAACCGGGTAACCCATTGATTCGGCGAGTTGCTGTGCTTCTTCAAGACTGCTCAGCAGACCGTCGGAACCGGGAATTACCGGAACACCGGCTTTGATCATCGTTTCCTTAGCCGTGATCTTATCGCCCATTGACCGGATCATCTCCGGAGTAGGTCCGATAAATTTGATATTGTAGCGGGCGCAGATTTCCGAAAATTCCGCATTTTCCGCTAAGAAACCATAACCGGGATGGATGGCATCTGCATTGGTAATTTCCGCCGCCGCCATGATTTGCGGGATATTCAGATAAGATTCCGTGCTTTGAGGCTTGCCGAGGCAAACAGCCTCGTCGGCAAAGCGTACATGCAGGCTGTCCTTGTCGGCAGTGGAATATACCGCTACGGTTTGAATGCCCATTTCACGGCAGGTACGGATAATGCGCAACGCAATTTCACCGCGGTTGGCAATCAGTATTTTTTTAAACATAAAACTGCTTTAAAAAGGAACCTTTACGGAACCCATATTGTTATTCCTTTAAATTATTTTCGCTAAGCGCGTACATTGCCGCCGAAATACTTGTTTATTCCGGATGGAATACGTTATGCCGGCTCTACAATAAATAAAGGCTGATCATATTCAACCGGAGAAGCGTCATCCGCCAGCACCTTAACGATTCTGCCGCTGATATCGCTTTCGATTTCATTAAACAATTTCATGGCTTCGATAATGCACAATACCTGTCCGGCCTTGATCTCATCGCCTACATTAACAAAAGGTGGTTTGTCCGGGCCTGCGCTGCGGTAAAATGTACCGATCATGGGTGATTTCACCGTGATACCGTTGGCATCGTCGCCGGAAGCTGCCGGAGCAGGAGCTGATACAGGAGCAGCCGGAGATGCCGGCGGAGCCTGCAAAACAGCCTGGGGCGCCGAAGGCGGCATGATCATAGAAGCTGATCCGGGTTGAACGGCAATATATTGCATTTCAGGGCCAGACTGTTTGATGGTGATTTCAAACTCACCGTCTTTAATGGATAATTCACTGATGTTGGATTTGTTTACCGCTTTCAGCAGCTCCTGAATTTGTTTGTATTCCATAAATCTTTTTTAAAAAATTTAATATTAATTATTGGGAGTGTTCTTATGTTATTCCTTCACTCTTTCCACATATTCGCCGGTTACCGTATTGATTTTAATCAGCTCGTCGGTATCTACAAATAGAGGCACATTCACAGTAGCGCCGGTTTCTAATGTAGCGGGCTTCAATGTGCGGGTGGCGGTATCGCCTTTCAGTCCCGGCTCGGTATAGGTTACGCGCAGCACGATGCTGGGTGGCAGTTCCACGCTCATGGGCAGCTCAGTTTCCGTATTGACCAGCACGAAACAGTCCTGGCCGTCTTTATACAACTCCGGATGATCCACCATATTCTCACCGACATTGATCTGTTCAAATGTTGCGGTATCCATCAGGTTAAAGCCGCTCTCATCGCGGTAAAGGAACTGGTAATTGCGGCGTTCGATACGAACCGGGTAAACGGTATCACCGGAATTCCAGGTATGTTCAATAGAGCGGTTGTTGTCCACTCCTTTCAGTTTTGCCCAGACTTTTGCGGCGGCGCGGGCGGTTTTATTCTGGCCAAACTCGACCACACTGTACAGGGCACCGTCTAATTTCAGGATCATTCCGTTGCGAATATCTGCTGTATTTGCCATTGGTAATTTTATAGCGTTATTAAAATATTGAATAATGTATCTGAGCCATATCAGGGCGACAAAAGTATAAATTTAGTTTTTATTGCCGAAGAATATCTCAATAATATTGTCGGGTTGGGAAAAGCAGGGCTAAGTCAAAATTAAAAATGCAAAATGCAAAAATGCAAAACTGTGCATGCCTAAAATTGATTTACATAATTTGGAAATATCGTCAAGATAAAAATAAATTCAGTGTTACAGAAGTTACTCCTGAGTGTCAGGACGTTGATTTGGTAGTCTGGGATGAATGCCGGACAGCAGCTTTTGAAATTATGGAAAGCTGGGATTAAGGTTCATTAAAAGTGCCGGATATCATAATACTATCATGAGCATTATTGCCGCTCACAAACCAGGAAGGATATAATTCATAGCGCACTTTCTCATTAACATACAGCACTTCAATTGTATCGTTATGATTAGGCATAGGCGTATATCGCACATCATTGTATATGAAAAATGCACGTAAAAGTTCGGGGTTGCCATTATTAATTTCAGGGGACAGTAAATGTATTCCCGGAGAAAACGCATTATATGCCACGTTGCCTACACCTAAGTTATAAAAGGCAAAACTGTTGTCGGTCCCGGAGGAAACTAAATAAGTTCCTGACTTATTAATACTGTATCCTACATTGTTGGTGCTGAACGTATCCGTTCCGTTCACAATCCAGGTGGAGTATTGTTTTTCCGGTTCCGGTTGCGGCTCTGGCGGATGCTTGTCGCCGCAGGAAGCCACCAATAAAACTATGGATAAAAGCGCTGCGGGAAAGATGAGGTGTTTCATAAAAATAAATATAAAGTCAGAAAATTTTAGCGGTATGTTCGGCGTTCATGATGTTTATTGCTCTGTTTCCTATATTGCAATAGTGTCTCTTGCGTTGCTCCAAAGGGAAACGAGCAAGATACCGTTCCCGCGGGAGTAGTATCTTTCTATATCTAATGACCGGTCTTTACATCTCGCATCTTACTTCCGGCAATAATCCCTGAGGGGGCGATTCTTTAAGAGAAAGAAAAAAGCAACAGCACAAAAGGATCGCGCTCCTTTATTGTTAAATCAATTCCTGTTGAAATCCAATGATCATGTAAAGCTACAAAATGGTGATGTGAAAAACAAAACAGGTTGCCCCGCCCGGACTCATTGCTGTATCCTTAGCGGGATAGAGTAGGAGCAGGGCGGGAAAGGAGAAAAAACGACAACAGCAGGCTATTGTGAAACCGTACCCGGCGTACCGTAAAAACCGCTGCCATTGATATAAGGGTCGGTAGCAGTGATATGGTAATGGTAAATACCATCGGGATAATCTTCGGTAATACTATAGTGCCCGTGAAAATCATCCAGGTCGCTTTCCTGCACTTCGGCGCCGTTTTCTTCAGGGCCATATACCGGGTAGCCGTCTAACAGGAAGCCCAGCAGGGCAGACTTAGAAGCCTTTACAGTAGTTAAATAAAGCGGCTCTACATGGTAGTGGTAATCTCCCGCCTGCGCAGGATGTCCCCAGTACTGATCAAAGGATACCACTTCATTGGTCAGCGGCTGGTTAGGCCCGGCATACTGGTTGAAAAAGGGTACACCGTTTAAAGCCACACCGATAGGGCCTAAGGGAGTGGCGTGATGAGTCACATCCAATGCAGGCTTGACCGGTATCTTAAAAGTATAAGATTTTGACATGATCGTATTCGGGTTTTTATGGAAAGTATTCCCTCCGAAGGTAGTACCCGAAAAATCTTCATAGCGGCTGTCGCTTTGAGGAAAGTAAATGCTTTTATGGTCAGGCTCGCCATTGGTTTTGATATAAACATAAGTTCCGTCGGAGGTGATACTGGTAGCACCGTATATTTTTTGAAATACTTCCGGCACCTTTTTGTTGTTATCGGAAGGCGTAGTATCGTCTTTGTCTTTATTGCAGCTCAGCAGGCCGGCGGCCAAAAGTATAGACAGACTGAATTTAAGAATATGCATGTTTTTATTTTTATTGTTTATATGAAATGGTTCGATATCGACAAGATATCCGTGTCAAATTAATTTATAACGATTTTTCACCTGATCTATTTTGGGGCAAAGTATATTTTTTTCGGGAAAAAGCAATATTTATTTTACACAACCTGTACTAAAAAGTAAAGTTAGCCTCCTTGCATCTTAACCATCCATCAAACGCTTTACTGGCTCAAACGCAGTGCGTTTGAGCTACACCGTTATCTATTTGTCAAATGCTTTGTTTCTATACATTGGATCAAACGCAATGCGTTTGACCTACACCGTTATCTATCCATCAAATGCTTTACTCCTATACATTCGTAGCTCCTTTTTTGAAATACTTCGTTTTTAATTTGGAATTTTTAATTTTGAATTAAAAAAATGGAAACAACACTCCAGATAATATTAGGTATCATTGCCCTGATATGCTTTTTAGGCGGCGTAAATCTTTTAACTAAAGGAGCGCAATATTTTTTACCGAAGGAGACACCTCCGCAAATCATACTGGATAATGTGCTCAGATTTTTAAGCGGCATTTACCTGGGCATGGGTTTTTTATGCTCCTGGGCCGTTATAAAGATTGCCGAAATTAATGACCTGGTATATCTGTTAGGTATTATAGTCCTCTTTTCAGGATTGGGACGATTATATTCCCGCATCAAAACAGGCAGCGGTAATGCCTATCTTACTTTTGCCATGTTGCTGGAATTCATTTTAGCCGCATCGCTTATCCTGCTTCAGTATTTTCGTTAAAAGCAAAAGATCATGCGGGGAAATGCATGATCTTTACTATAAAAAATTTTCAGCATCAAAGACAGCTTCCTGTAGATGTCATTTCATGGAAGTGTATTCAGGCTATGGTATTGTATGGTATTGCCATTTGCAGTCAGCAATACCATCTTATTCCACCGTTACGGATTTGGCAAGATTACGAGGCTGATCCACATTGGCACCACGCATTACTGCAATATGATAAGACAGTAACTGAAGCGGAATAATCGTTAACAAGGGAGTCAGAATCTCTTCGGTTTCCGGTATTTCGATAGTATAATCGGCCATATCGGCAATCTCTTTATCGCCCTCATTGACTACGGCGATAATCTTGCCTTTTCTGGCTTTCACTTCCTGGATATTAGACACGACCTTTTCGTGTGCGCTAAGATTGGTAGCCAGTATCACAACAGGCATGTGCTCATCTATCAGTGCAATAGGGCCATGCTTCATCTCCGCAGCAGGATAACCTTCAGCATGTATATAAGAAATCTCTTTCAATTTCAAGGCGCCTTCTAATGCTACAGGGAAGTTATAACCCCGGCCTAAGTACAAAAAGTTAGCAGCATCTTTAAATTGCTTTGCAATTTCCTGAATCTGCTTATCCAATTTCAGGGTAGCTTCCACCTTAAGATGAATATTTTCCAATTCAAACAGCACCTGCCGCAAATAGGATGTAGAGATCGTTCCTTTATACTGCGCAATCTGTAGAGCCAGCAAAGTAAGGATCACCACCTGGGTAGAAAAGGCTTTAGTGGAGGCTACACCGATTTCAGGGCCGGCATGGGTGTAAGATCCCGCATGAGAAGCCCGTGCAATAGAGGAGCCAATTACGTTACAGATACCATATATGAGTGCCTGACGTTCTTTGGCCAGGCCTATAGCCGCGAGCGTATCCGCAGTTTCACCGGACTGTGATATGGCCAGTACAATATCATTTTCATTGATAATCGGATTCCGGTAGCGGAATTCGGAAGCATATTCTACTTCCACCGGCACACGAGCCAGTTCTTCAATCAGGTATTCCCCCAGCAAACCGGAGTGATAGGAAGTGCCACATGCCGTAATAATGAATCGCTCTGCCTTATTAATCCGATTGATATATTCCGACACACCACCTAACCTGATCCAACCTTCCTGCGCATTCATTCTGCCACGAATAGCATCCCGGATCACATTAGGCTGTTCATAAATTTCTTTCAGCATAAAATGTTCAAATCCGTTCTTTTCAATAGCTTCCAGATCCATTTCTAATTGCTGGATATAGGGAGTCATCTCTATGTTTCCAAGCGTTCTTACGGTCATTTTTCCATCACGGCTCAACTCTACATACTCTTCATCATTAAGATAGGTCACTTCTTTAGTGAACTCAATAATCGGGGATGCATCGGAGGCTATAAAATATTCATCCTTACCGATACCGACAACCATCGGACTTCCTTTACGGGCGGCTACTAAAGTATCCGGGTCTTCTTTATCAAGAATAACGATGGCATAGGCTCCGACAATTTCGTTCAAAGCTACCCTTACGGCTTCACCTAAAGAAAGATTTTCCGCTTTCCGGATATCTTCAATAAGGTTCTCTAATACTTCCGTATCCGTATCAGAGTTGAATGTATAACCTCTTTTCTGTAGCTCGGCTTTAATGGCGGCATAGTTTTCTATAATGCCGTTATGCACCATGGCATATCTTTTAGAGAAAGACAAATGCGGATGAGCATTACGGTCATTCGGCTCGCCATGTGTAGCCCAGCGCGTATGTCCTATGCCGATAGTGCCGATCAGGTCTTTGCCTTCAACAAATTGTTCCAGGTCGGCAACTTTCCCGGCTTTTTTAAAAATTTTCAAATCACCCTGGTTCAGCAAGGCTACGCCGGCGCTGTCATAGCCGCGGTATTCGAGGCGTTTCAGGCCCTTAATGATAACAGGGTAAGCATCTTTAGTTCCTATGTAGGCTACAATTCCACACATAATAATATTATTTTTGATGAATTAAATTTAATGAAGGCTGTAAATAACATCAAATTTCAAACGGGTGGCCTCCGGCCCCTGTAGCCCACCGGCTACTAAGCGATAAGCGCCGTAGTAATTCGTTACTGATGAGATTCTCAGCTTTAAGGATTCTTTACGTGCCAGCACCGCTTTCTGTAGTTCTCTCGGAAAGTTGATTTTATACTGAAGATATTGTGTTCCGTCAATGGTTACCGTGGAAGGTGTACCGCCAACGTAGGAGGTCAGCGAGCTGTTTATGCCGGCATTGTCATAATAATCGCTGATAGTATATGACGAGCTATCCTCGTTAACTCCGGAAAGAATCAGTTGTTGTGATGGGAGATAAATATCGTCATTACCCACCTTCAGTACCGTGAGAGTCAGTTGAGCCTTATTGATAACAGACAGCGGAATATCCTGGATATTGTTAAGAGTAATTTCAGAATACAGGCCAGGGAATGACTGTAGCGCTATAGAATCATGCACTGTTCCCGGACTGTACTGCTGAGCGGGGAAAGACTGGTAATTGCGGTGAATATGCGAAAACATGGCATCAGCACCGATTTTGTAGGGAAATAAGATCAGGCCGTGGCTTCCGTCTGACTTTTTATAATAAATCTCCAAACGGGCTTTGGCAAAGTTACTTCCTGCAGATGCGGTATCCAGCACAAAATAGGAAATGCGCCGCTGATAATTCACGGATGCGGTAGTATCCGGTGCCACATACAGTCCTTTAAAATATTCGGTAAAAGCAGTACTGCTACTCAGTACGGCAGTATCCAATTGCGAAAAGTCTTCACCTAAGGAGGTTGGCATTTTGATACGCATGGTATTACGAATCACCGCACCGCCGGCGTATGATACGGAGTCATTTATGATGTCATCTAAAGATACTAAAGCGCTGGTCAGCGGTGTCGGGTCAATAGCGACCTGATCGAATGCATAACGTTTTACGGAAGTGTCTCCCGTACCGAAATCCTGATCTGTAATACGATATACGTTTATAGCCTGAAGATCACCTTCTAAGTTATCATCGCCGTAGGTAAACCGGGCATAGGGTACCGCCAGCACCACCGAATCAATGGAAGAAAAATCATCGGGGAAGGTAAAATTAGCCAGGGGCGGATGTACCTGGAAATAAAACCCTGCAAAAGTCTTTCCAAAAAACGGATCCTGTGCAATACTGCCCAGAGCCACTAAGGGGGTACGATAATCATCAGTTCGAAACGAGTCGTAGGAACCGTGGGTAATGTTCACATCAAAATCGGAAATGGATTTCCCGAAGGTGGTGATGTTGTCAATGCCGGGAATCAGATCCGGCTTGATCACGCTGCGCTCTTTACAGGCGGCAAATGAAAAAAAGCCAACGCACAAAGCAAGGGCTTTTAAAACACAGAGGTTATTCTTCAGATTCAATCTTTCTGCTATTTTGAGTTTTATATTATTCTTTATCTTTCGTCAGGGACAGGTAAGTGTCAAATAAAGACGTGGCATCTTCTACCCATTCTGCCGAAAACGGAATGACTTTCTTATACCGGTTTGTCTTGAAATCCGTAACGATTTTTTTATCCGGTTTATTGTCTCCGTGGATAATAACATCGGCATATTTGCAGGCGCCATACATCATCGCGTTAAAGCCAAAGCCGTTATAAGGTGCTAATTCGGATGGCTTTACCGGTACGCTGTCCATAATTTGTTTAGTTATTTCCGCTCTCATTTTTTCTTTATGCTGCGCGTGCTGTACCGTAAATAAGGTTTTGGAACGTGCAAAAACGGGCTCCTTTTTATACGCTGTTTTTAATAACATGGGAATTAAAGCAGTGAACCAGCCGTGGCAATGAATGATGTCGGGCGGCCAGCCGAATTTTTTCACAATCTCCAATGCGCTTTTGCAGAAAAAGATCATCCGCTCTTCATTATCATCAAAAAACTCCTCATCATCATTTCTAAAAACAAATTTCCTTTTATAAAAATCTTCATTGTCCATAAAATAAACCTGAAGACGGGCATTGGGTAAAGAAGCTACTTTAATCAGCAAGGGATAATCCTCCCGATCCACTACGATATTAATACCTGACAGGCGTACCACTTCATGGAGCCGGTGACGGCGCTCATTAATCACACCAAAACGCGGCATGATCACTCTTACTTCCATGCCGCTTTCAAAAGATTTGACGGCAAGCTGGTTCAGTATTTGCGCAAAATCAGTAATTTCAAGATAGGGCGACAGCTCGTTAGCGATGATTAATATGCGCTTTTTATTTTGTATAGACATTAAATAAAGAAATTGCTTTAGCCAAACTTTAGTATTGCCAAAATCGTAATTTTAGCGTAGGTTTGGCGGCAAAGGTACGAAAATATCAGGTAATATATACCATTTGTATAATTGTAAATTAGCTTTAATCCTAAAATGTTCTTATTTAAAACAAAAACAGCACTTCAGACTTATCTGCAAACGCTTCAGAAAGATGACCGTAAAACCGGCTTTATTCCTACAATGGGTGCACTTCATGAAGGGCATATCTCACTGATCAAAACGGGTAAAGCCGCCCATGATATTACCATCTGCAGCATCTTCGTCAACCCTACCCAGTTCAACAACCCGGAAGATCTTTCTACCTATCCACGTACTGTGGCTAACGATATTGACCTGTTAGAACATGCAGGATGCGATGTGCTGTTTTTGCCGGAAGTTCAGGAAATATATCCCGATGGCACACATACCGGTAATTCATTCGATTTAGGCTATTTAGAAACCATATTGGAAGGCGCCTTTCGTCCGGGACATTTTCAGGGTGTGGCACAGGTAGTCAGCATCCTGTTGGATATAGTACAACCGGACAATTTATATTTAGGTCAGAAAGATTACCAGCAATACTTAGTGCTTTCCAGGCTGATTGCCCGACACCATATTCCCGTGCAGATTTTTTGCGTTCCTACGCTTCGTGAAGCAGACGGACTGGCTATGAGCTCCCGCAACCAGCGGCTGACACCCGCACAAAGAGCTGTCTCCAACCTGATATATCAATGCTTAGTATCCATACAGGCTAAGGCAAACAGTGCGGATTTTGCCGTGGTGCAAAAAGAATGTAAAGAATTATTAGAACATAAAGGTATCGTTCCTGAATACATTGCATTAGCTGATGCTGATACGCTGGAACTGCTCGACAATTACCACCCCGGAAGAAAAATGATTGCTTTAATTGCGGGATACGCAGGAAAGGTTCGTTTGATTGATAATATGCTGCTCAATTAAATTATATTGTTGTTAGTGAAAACACTAACAAAGGTAGAATGTTTTTTCTTTCTTTTCTTTTTTGCTCCGCCAAAAAAGAAACAAAAAAGGCGGTCGAAAATCAATTGCTCCACTGGTTTTCGATGGCTCGCGCACCCACTGCCTCTGATGTTGGGATTGGCAGTTCAACACTACTCTCCCCCATCCATCATCAGATAGGCCTTGATGAAATCATCTAATTCCCCATCCATGACGGGCTGCACATTACCGACTTCGTAATCGGTGCGGTGATCTTTGATCATTTTATAAGGGTGAAAAACATAAGACCGGATCTGGCTGCCCCACTCTATCTTCTTTTTATCCGCATTGGTGGCATCTTTTAGCGCTTCCCGCCGGCGGAGTTCCTCTTCATACAAACGGCTTTTCAACATCTGCATCGCCTTATCCCGGTTACCTAATTGCGTACGCTCCGTCTGACAAATTACCACAATGCCGGTCGGAATATGCGTCAGCATGACCTTCGTTTCCACCTTATTAACATTCTGTCCGCCGGCACCGCCGCTCCGGGAGGTTTCCATTTTCACCTCACTGTCCTTAATATCAATTTCAATCGAATCATCCACTAAAGGATAGGCATATACAGAGGCAAAAGAGGTATGGCGGCGGGCATTGCTGTCGAAAGGTGAAATACGCACTAAACGATGTACGCCGCTTTCCGCTTTAAGCAATCCGTAAGCAAAGTCCCCATCGAACTGAAGCGTACAGGTTTTGATACCGGCGCCATCGCCCCATTGCCAGTCAAGCTCCGTTACCGTCCAGCCTTGTTTTTGTCCGTACATCTTATACATCCGGGCTAACATTTCCGCCCAGTCCTGGCTTTCGGTTCCGCCGGCGCCGGAATTGATCTGCAGGATGGCGGGCATTTCGTCTTCGGGCTTATTCAGAGTGGACTTAAACTCGGCTTCATCAATGGCTTTCAGGGCCGCCTCATAGCTGCTTTTAGCTTCTTCTTCCGTAGCTTCTTCTTCTTTCCAGAAATCGAAAATGACGGCAAAATCCTCTGCCGCACCGGCAGACTGTTCATACAAATCAATCCATTGTTTATTGGCCTGGATAGTTTTTAAAACAGCAGTAGCCCGTTTATTATCATCCCAGAAGCCCGGCGACAGGGAAAGCTGACGGTCGTTTTCCAACTTTGCTTTCCGTTCTTCTATCTTTAAATATTTACTGAGGTGCTGCACTCTTTCCCGCAGCGCTTTTAACTGTTCTGTAGTCATATCAATAAATCAATCCCCACCCGGATACCGGGCGAATGTGCGGCAAAGTTACCAACTCTCCATTTAAAATTTAAAGTTGTACGTGATGCTGGGCAGAATGGGGAAAATGGAAATCTGCTTCACCTGTACTTTGGCGCCCTGATCCAGCCTGCCTTCCGTATCAACAAACAGGATATAAGGATTGTAGCGGTTATACACATTATAAATGGAAAAGTTCCAGCTACCGCGAATCCGTTTTTTAGAATCCGGTCGCCGGGTATAATTTACCGACAGATCAAGGCGGTGGTAAGGAAAAATCCGGTATTGATTGATAGCGCTGTAATCCTGCACTAAATTTTGCTCAATAAAATAATAACCTGTCGGCAGGGTGATGGCATTGCCCGAACCGAAAACGAATACTGCAGAAACATTCCATTTTTTATTCAGCTCATAGTTGGCTACTACGGACAGGTCGTGGCGACGGTCGTATTTTGCAGGGAAACGCTTACCGTCATTCAGCTCTTTAAAATCACGCCAGGTCCAGGACAAGGTATAGCCGATCCATCCCGTAAATTTTCCTTTGGTTTTATTAATAAAAAATTCCGCGCCATAAGCATAGCCCCGTCCGAATACGAAATCAGATTCCACATCCTTAAACGTAGTGGGCGTATAGCCGCTCCTGTATTCGATCTGGTTTTCCATATTTTTATAATACAGCTCCACCGAAGTTTCTATAGCATTATGATTAAAATTCTGGAAATAACCTAAGGCATACTGCCAGGATTTTTGAGGCTCAACAATCAGTGAGCTGGGCGACCAAATATCCGTCGGGAAAGTGGTTCCGTTATTAGCCACCAAATGGATATACTGGTTCGTTCTGGCTACGCTGGCTTTAAGGGAAGCCGTGCGGGAAATGCTGAAACGCGCATTGAGCCGGGGTTCTAAACCGCCGTAACTTTTCACCAGAGTACCTTTTGCAAAAATCAGGCTGTCCACCTTCTTACTGCCATCATAGGTATAATTGGTATAAGGCCCCACCTGTCCGAACCAGGAATAACGCAGGCCGGCATTGATCTTTATGAAAGACCCCAGGTCAAATTCATCCGTAATATACACCGCTGCCTCATGACCGAATTTTTTGAGCGAATTATCAGGGTCAAAGGCCATCGTGTCGCTACTGCCGCTCACCTGGTTCGGCGTGAAGGTATGATAAGTATAAACTCCGCCGAATTTTACATGATGCCCGAAGGCCGCATAATAGTCAAAATCCATCTTGCCGTTCCAGTCCTTGATACCCGAATAAAATTTGACATTAAAATTATTTTGCGTAGCATTAAACTCAAATTTATAATCGTTATAAACAGCCGTAGTATTGAGGAATAATTTACTGTTGAACTGATGATTCCAGCGCAGGGTGCCGGTAGCATTACCCCAGGGTACATGTGCGCCAAAAGTTCCGCCGCTACTGTTGAAGGTGAATACATCTCTTCCGAAATAACCGCTCAGGTAAATGCGATCTTTCTCGCCTAATATATAATTTGCTTTCAGGTTGAGGTCATAAAAATAATATCCTGAACCTTTCATATTGCCTTGTATAAAAGGCTTGGTGATCACATCCACATAAGTTCTGCGACCTGACAGCATGAAGGAGCCTTTTTCCTTTACAATCGGCCCTTCCAAGGTCAGACGGGATGCAATCAGCCCAATGCCGCCTTCTCCGTGATAAGATTTCATATTGCCATCTTTCATGGAAACATCCAATACGGAAGACAGCCGCCCACCATAATTTGCCGGCATGCCTCCTTTAATGAGCGTAGTGCTTTTGATGGCATCGGAGTTAAAGATGGAGAAAAAACCGAACAGGTGGCCGGTATTATACACTACGGCATCGTCTAAGAAAATCATATTCTGATCCGGTCCACCGCCGCGCACATAAAAGCCCGACTGCCCTTCTCCGGCAGACTGTACACCCGGCAGTAACTGAACCGCTTTCAGGATATCCGATTCGCCGAAAATCATGGGCAGCTTTTTGATCTTGTCGGTGCTGAGGGTAACGGTGCCCATCTGGGTATTCTGCACATTGGCATCTTTGCGCGTATCGGACACCACCACTTCCTCTATGGTAGTTGCTTCTTTATGCAAATCAAAATGCAGGGTTTGATTGGCAGAAAGATCAAGTGTTTGGGTGATAATTTCATACCCTAAATAATACACCGAGATGGAATAGCTGCCCGGCAACAGGGAAACAGAGTAAAACCCATAGGCATTCGTGCTGACCATATCCTGGGTTTCATTGACGATAACATCGGCGCCGATCAGGGTTTCCCCGGTGGCAGCATCCTTTACATACCCGCTTACGCTTACTTTTTTCTGCGCAGCGGCGGAGAGCGACAGGAGAAGCAACCATACCGTGCATAACCGGAAATATTTATACTGCATAGTTCTATAAAAAATAAGGGGCGAAGTTACAGGAAGAAAATTATTATCAGCGGTTGTTTTTGGCGGAGGAATGTAAAATTTTATGCCGGAATCAGCATTAAAATCCGGGTTTGGCAGCAGAATAAAGACAAGGGGGTAAGAGGAAAGCTATTCCAATGCTGCAAACTGATATAAAGCAATAAGAATGCAGTGTAATACAACAGAAAAATCTGCCTATAATTTTTCTATCTTAAATACTGCCCCATCTCCCATTTTTAGAATATAAAGACCGGATTTTAAACCTGACAAGGGAATAGTATTTACATTTCCTGTAATGATAGTTTTCAAAACAGTTCTGCCATGTATATCCATAATTACGGCTTCTGTTTTCAAGACATTACCTTTCGCTTCAATTATGATATTTTCCTGAGCCGGATTGGGATAAACGCTCCATTGTTGCTGAAGATCAACATCCCGGATATTTACCGGATAAAAAAAGACCTGGATAGTATCTCCGGCCTGGCAGCCGGCATTATTCGTAACGGTTACAGAATAATTTCCATCAGTAGTTACCGTTATTGACTGAGTAGTTTCGCCGGTACTCCACAAATAAGCAGAACCTGAATTTCCCGCATCAAGCACCAGTGAATCTACATTTACCGCAGTTGTATCATCTCCTAAATTAACAACAGGAAGGGGATTGACGGTAAGGTACATCGTATCACTTGCTTCACCCAATGCATTGCTTATCGTAACAAAATATATACCGGCAGAGTCGACAAGGATATTTCGGGAGGTATCTCCCGTATTCCAGAGATATGATGAAGAAGCAGCGTAAGGAGCGGTTAAAATAATGCTGCTTCCCTGACAAATGGCCGTATCATTCCCGATATCTTCTATAGGTGGTAAAATAGCAGTATATTCATAAGCCCCCATTTCCACCTGACCATCGAATATTCTGATATCGCCGTCAATATCTGTTGAAGTGCCGGTTATAACCGAATCGTTATTGCCCGAGTTAATGCATACACTAAGCGGCAACAACTGGTATAATCCCGATGCCGTATCTACAAAATGAGGATTAGCCGAGCCGTCAAAATTGTGATTAATTGTGTCCAAAGGCATACCCTGTATTAAGCTATATGTAATAGCAGCAGAAGAATTGCCATCACTATAAACACCCGTTGTATTACCCCATAAGATCGTATTAGCGATTGTCGAAGTAGAATTAGCAATATTGCAGATGGTTCCACTGGTAACCGGATTGAGTGCACCTCCGTTCTGCACAAAGCTGCAATTAACTATTTTAGAATGGGAATTTTCTTCATTACTTACTGCGTCGCCTGCAATAGATAGATAAGGATTAGCATATAAGTTTGAATTGTTCTTTGAAAAAAGGCTATTATTAATAACAGCAGAGGCATTATAATTGTAGATACCTCCTCCTTTTCCTTCATTTGTAAAATTTGACAGAAAGGAACAATTATTTATATTCAACGGTTCCTGTGCATCATTCATGTTATATATTGCACCACCTCCACCACCACCGCCTATAACTCCGTTATGTGTAAAGTTGGAGTTATTAATGTTGCATGAAGAAAAATTACTGTTATGAATTGCACCGCCATGATACATAAGTATATAATTAGACATAAAGAGAGTTGAGTCTATGTCTATATCCCCTGAATTATTTATTGCACCTCCTTTTGATGAAATATTACTTGTAAATTCACAATTTTGAACAGTGGTTACAGAGCCTCCGCTATTATACAAAGCGCCCCCCGCATTGCTGGATGAATCAGCATGGAAATGACAGTTATCAATGTCAGCAACGGAACCAAATGCATTAAAAATTGCACCACCATCTACCCCGCTATAATTATCATTAAAAACACAATTAACTATAGTCGCAACGGTGGTATAGTTATATATAGCTCCTCCATAACCACCTCCTTCAGCTCCAGTAGTAACCATATAAAATGATGCCCGGTTAGATAAAAAATTACAATTACTAATAGTTAATATAGAATTATAACTAAAAATTGCGCCTCCGCCATTGTCTTCTCCTGTCGTTCCCACTAAAGCAATATTGTTCAGGAAAGTACAGTTTTCGATTACGACAGAAGAATTATAGTTATAGAGGGCTCCTCCCTGAATAGAAAATGGACCATAATAAGCTTTATTATTTAAGAAAATACAGTTGCGGATGGTTGGAGAAGTATTATAATTCTTCATTCCACCTCCATAGGCATGCACTCCATCAGTGATAACAAAACCATCAATTAGCGCACTGTTCGTCAGCTCGTTATCAATATTATTAATAACACTGTTATTTGTACCTTTCAAGGTAGTAACATTATTTTCCCAGTCACGTTGCTCATATACCGTATCTGTATTAAGAAAACCACCCAATATCTTAACCCCCTCCTTCATATTGAATGAATATAAATTCACGCTGTCAGACATATAAGTACCTTTGGCCACCCATACACTGTCGCCGGCATTAGCGGCATTAATACCTTCCTGAAAACCGGAAAAAGCTGTTATCCAGGATGCTCCGGTTTGTAAGCCGGAAACATTTGCACTGTCAACATATATGATTGTAGCCCTCAGCTTGCTGAGCGGCAGAAAAAGAAAAAGGCAATTAAAAAATAAAATGCTGTATTTCATAAAGCATATCATGTTATTTCAGCAAAATAAAATAAAAAACATTATCCGGCATTACCCAATAATACATATTGTTTATTTGCAAATAATATATTCTTAATTTTATATTCCTAATAAGCGCATTAATACCATTTTTCAGGTTGGGACATATTGCTCCCATTGCTGTAATTTTTCCTTACAAATACTTTATGTTGGCGGAAACAGGAATTTTTTTTTCGACACAATTACTAAGGTTATAGTATATGCGCTGCTCCTTGGATATACAATACGCCCGCACACCACCCGGATATTTGCTTACTTTTGTTACACTATAAACCACATGATGGCACGTTTAATGATAACATTTTAAAATATGCACAATGCCCGCCTATAAGCAGATTCTATTATTTCTAAACAAAGACAGGAAGCTGACCCATGAAGAAGAGCAGCATGTAAGAAAATATTTCCAGGCTGCAACAGCCCGAAAAAAAGACATCATCCTGCACTCCGATTCCATTTGTGATAAATTCTTTTTTATCAATAAAGGTATCATCAGAGCGTATTTTTATAATGATAAAGGAGTTAAAATTACGCGAATGATCGCCTGTGAAAACCAGTTTCTCACCAATATGATGAGCTTTAGAACGCTAAGCAGCAACATGGAAACATTTGAATGTTTAGAAGATACGGAATACCTGTACATTACAAGACAGGATATGGATAAGCTGCTAGCCTGTGCTCCTACATTTCCGGCAAAATATTGTGAAATATTAGAAATATACAATGCCGTGCAGGTAAATCATATTTATTTTATAACCAATTCGGATGTCCGGGAAAAAGTTCATTATATCAAAACCAATTTTCCCGATTTAACAGGCAGGGTAAGCGATCATATTTTAGCCTCCTTTATCGGCGTTTCCCGGGAAACGTTCAGCAGAAATAAAGGCAAACTATATTAAGCTCTGATGGAAGCTAACTCCGCAACTCATTTCATTATCTTTGCCCCGAATGGTATTCCAATCAGAAGATGGCTGTTTGTAGCAACAAAAGACGACTTTCATTTTTTGATTTTAAATGAACAAAACGGAAGGGATGAAGCATATTATTATTTTGTTTGGAGAAATGGGTTGTGGTAAAAATTACTGGGGCGAGCGGATTGCCAAAGACCGGGGCTATATCTTTTTCGATGGCGATCACGCGGCTCCTTCCGCTATGGTAGAAAAAGTAACCCGCTTTCAACTGCTCAGCCGGGAGCAGATTCTTCATTTTGTACGGGGGCTATGTACGATAGTAATAGAAAAAGCCGCCGCTGCCGAAAGCGGTATGGTTGTTGCCCAGGCGCTCTACTTTGATGAGGACAGGAAATACATGGCGAATATGCTCGGTAACCTCGGCTACCAGGTAACTTTCCAATGGGTTCGTCCGCCTTTCTGGCGCAATATGCGGCAAATCTACTCACGACCCAACGGCAGCCGCTGGGTATTATACTGGCTAAGGAATAAATACTGGTTTGAGCAGCCCACACATGCTTACGATGTAATCGGGAGATAACGCCGCCCGTATCTTTTTTAAAAAGGATAGGGAACAAGCTTTAAAAATGACTTTACATAATATAGCCGGGCGACATTACCGGCAGATATATCCCTGTTGCACATACATCCTACCCACTGAAAATTATTTCCGGCGTTACCACTCCGGCAATATACCGGTGCAAGATTATTTCGCGTACTTTTATCAAAAATCTGTCATTGATCACCAATATCCGCATACAACGCAATATTGCTTTCCTGGCCATCATCCTGTTTATCATCAAAATAACGGCATGGTGGTGGACCAGATCGGTAGCTGTTTTTACCGATGCATTGGAAAGCACCATCAATGTGGCCGCCGGCCTGATCGGTTGGTACAGCCTCTGGTTAGCGGCAAAACCTAAGGACAAAAATCATCCTTACGGGCATGGCAAAGCGGAATATATCTCCTCGGCCATTGAAGGTACGCTTATTGTTATTGCGGGTATCATCATCATTGTGGAGGCGGTACGAAACTGGCAACACACCATCCGACCGAACCGTTTGGATGCCGGTCTGCTGCTGATCGCAGCTACGGCGCTGATCAATTTTATTGCGGGTCGTATGGCCATCCGGCAGGGTAAACTACGGCGCTCCGTCGCACTGATAGCAAGCGGCAGACATCTGCAAAGTGACACTTATTCCACTGCCGGTGTCATTATTGGCCTGCTGCTGATCCGCTTCACGCACTGGCTGTGGTTGGATGCCGTGGTGGCCGTAATCTTTGCGCTTATACTGTTGGTTACCGGCTACAAAGTATTGCGCAGATCGCTGGCCGGCATTATGGACGAAGCCGACCTTTCTTTATTGGAAGAACTGATTGCACATCTTGACCGGAATCGCCCGGATCAATGGATTGACCTCCATAATTTAAGAATGATTCAATACGGCAGTATCTTGCATTTAGATGGACATTTAACTTTACCCTGGTATTATACGATCCGGGAAGCCCACAAGGAAGTAGAGACATTGGATAAAATGGTGCAGGCCAGGTATGGCAACCAGATTGAACTTTTTGTTCATGTGGACGGCTGCATGGATTTTTCCTGTAAAATTTGTGCTCTGGAACAATGCCCGGTCCGGCAATACCCTATGCAACAAAGGTTAGTATGGACACCGGAAAATGTATTGCAGAATAAAAAACATGCTTTAGAAAACAAGGGAGGCAATGATGGAGGCTTATGAAATAAAAGCGCTACAGGAGCTCCGGTTTTGGAAGCAAAGGATGCAAAAAAGCCCTTCGCTGACTAATAAAATGACGGAGCAGGTGCAAAAGAAAATGAATGATTTTATCCCGGAAAAGATACACCGGATCATTACGCTGAGCATAAAGCAAATGGTTCGCGCCGTACTTACCGGTTCTAAATATATTACTCAGGAACCTCAGCATTTCGATTCTTTGGAAGCCGGAGAAAAAAAGGTGGAACAACGCATCAGGTTCTATACCCGTAGCGGTGCCGCAGAGGGCGGTATTACCGGCGCCGGCGGCTTTTTGATGAGCCTGGCGGATTTCCCCCTACTACTCAGCCTGAAGATAAAACTGCTTTATGATATCGCCGCATTATACGGTTATGATGTTAAGGATTACCGGGAAAGAATATTCCTGCTGTATATCTTCCAACTGGCCTTTTCTAATCAGCAGCAAAGACAAAAAGTGTTTGATATTATACAAGATTTCAGTCAGGGAAAACATCAGTTCCCGGAGGATATTCATCAATTCGACTGGCGTACCTTTCAGCAGCAGTACCGGGATTATATTGATCTGGCCAAGCTGGCACAAATGATTCCTTATATCGGCGCTGCTGTAGGATTTGTAGCCAATTATCAGCTCATCAAAAAATTAGGCAATACGGCAAGACAGGCATACCGGCTGCGCTATTTTGAACAACATCAACCCAAAGCATTATAATACATGATGACCATCTACGAAGCTGTTTTTTATTTAAAAAACGCCCTTAAAGACATTTATGATCCCGGGGAAGCCTCCGGGATCGCTAACCGCGTTGTAGCTCATATCACCGGGAAGGATCGGCTGCATCTTATTTTAGACAAAAAAAATCTGCTGCAACCGGAACAAACCGCACAATTAATGGCTTATGAAAAAGAGTTGCTACAGCACAAACCGCTACAGTATTTACTGAAAGAAGCCTGGTTCTATGAAATGAAGCTCATCGTGAATGAATCGGTGCTGATACCACGGCCGGAAACGGAAGAATTAGTAGCCCGTATTGTGGAACATTACCGGGAACAGCCCTTGAAATCAGCGCATATCTTAGATATCGGCACCGGCAGCGGCTGTATTGCATTAGCAGTGAAAAAACAATTGCCGGATGCCATTGTCAGCGCTACCGATATAGCACCGGAAGCATTGGAGCTGGCTCAAAAAAACGCCTTAGCACATCAGTTGGATATCCGTTTTTTTGCCGGTGATATTTTGGATGAAGCATCAGTGAAAACATGGCCGCAGTATGATATTATTGTGAGCAATCCACCCTATATCAGCCGGGAGGAAGCTAAGGACATGGAGCCGCATGTATTGCGCTATGAACCGTACCAGGCTTTGTTTGTTACCAACCAGGATCCGCTGCAGTTTTACAAAGCCATTGAAAAAGCAGCAGCTACTCTATTAAAACCCTCAGGGCATGTATTTCTTGAGCTGAACCAGCAATCGGCAATGGCTACGGAACAATATTTTCAAAACAAAGGATGGCACACGACCCTGCTTCGCGACCTGAGCCAGCATCTCAGGATGATGCATGTTCACAGATGATATGGGAGGATTTTTTTCGAAACGGATTTTTTCAAAATGGGTTAAAACCCATTTCTATTGATAATGCCAGGGATGATGGAGGGTCGTATCAATTGCCACGGGTTTTAACCTGTGGTGAAATAGTTGTATATTTGAAATGAGGCCCCAACAACCGGCAAAAAGTCGAAATGCACCCGATGATATTTGGCATTTGAAATCGTCTTTGTTATTTTTGCCTCCCTTCTGATCTATTTCAGATACTAAAATTTTATGTCAGAGCAAGCAGAGCACATCATATCCGCAACGGCCTCCAATATGAAGAAAGCGGTTGCCCATTTAGAATCCGAACTTCAGAAAATCCGTGCCGGCAAGGCCAACCCACAAATGCTGGATGGCATTATGGTGGAATATTACGGCGCCCCTACTCCATTGAGCCAGGTAGCCAATATTACCGCGCCCGATGCCCGTTCACTGACATTGCAACCCTGGGAAAAATCCATGATTGCGCCTGTTGAAAAAGCAATCATGGCAGCAAATATCGGCCTGACACCGCAAAATGACGGACAAATGATTCGCATCTATCTGCCCCCGCTCACGGAAGAACGCCGTAAAGAATTAGTAAAAAAATGCAATACCGAAGGAGAAAACGGAAAAATTTCTATCCGGAGTATCCGCAGGGATGCCATTGAACAGATCAAAAAGCTCCAGAAGGATGGGTTGAGTGAAGATGAAGCCAAAGGGTATGAAGTCCGCATTCAGGGTCTTACTGATAAACATATTGAATTAGTGGATACGCATCTGAAGGATAAGGAAAAGGAAATTATGACGGTGTAAGAAGGCAATTTATGAGCAACCGCCCGGCTTAACTACGTTTTCCTGTTGTGTTTTAGCCCTTTCTAAAACGACTGAACCTTAATCTTCCCAGCCTATATTGACACATTCAATATGGCTTTAATTTTAGCCGAATAACTACCCTTACTGCCGAACAGCATTCGTGCTATCGGGGCGAAATATTTCCTGTAAAATATTCCGTTCGGCAGCTTTATCAATCAGGCGTAATACCTTACGCGATACCCTGCCGTTATTAAAACGCTTAGCAACCGTAAACCGGTACAGGCCGGCACTCATAGCATAATTGCCCTCGCTGGAATAACCCTTGTAATAAATACTGTTATTAATCCATGCCGCAGAAAAATTCCAGTTGTCGCTATGATATCCTGCTGAAGCCATAAATGCCATTCCCGGACGGAAATGAAACACATCCCGATAGCCTGAAGCACTTTGTTCCCGCGTAAATGACGCCATAATATTAGTGGAGAAGGAACCGCTGAGCAAAAAATGTTTTTTGATAACCAGATTATATGCATAACCCAATCCGGGGCCAAAACCGGCAAAGCGGAAGCGGTTAACGGAAGCGTTTCCATACTGTCCGGCAAGTGTATCGGGGATAAGCTGCTGCATGGTATTACTGAAAGCAAGTCCGTAAAACGCCCCGAAATTTAACATAAAGGTGCCGGAAGATTTTTGCTGCCATTCATCCTGCAATAAGGCCATCCGGAAAGAAAATTTTTGGGGATTGAAAATATAATAAGCAGTGCCGCCAATTAACCTCAACCGAATATCGTCACGGAAATAATACGGTTCCCAACCCGGCACGAAATATTTTTGCTTAATATGGAAACCACCGTAAAACTGCCCGTACACATCAAACATCCACTTCCGTCCGAAAATATAGGTTTGCAAATCCAGGGAACGGGTTTTGCCACGCGCTTTCAAATCCTGATTCAGATAAGGCAAACCTATGCTGATATTCAGGTTGAAAAATTTATAGACAAATCCCGCACCCAGTAGCAATCTTTTATTTGATGCATAGCGAAATGAGGCATCGGGCTGTCTTCCGGGAATGGAAAAACCGGTGTATTTTCTCTGGAATAAAGCACGCCCCGTTATGCCTGCCGGGTAATTTTTGATATAAACGGAATCCCGCGGCAGAACGGGATTCAAAAAGCCGAGCTGTGCATAAGTCTTTTCCCCGAATGAACACATCCCCCCAGCCATCATCAAAACGGCGGCAATCGTTTTTAAATCCAGGGTCATCGCAGATCTGTTAGGAAAAGTTATTTTTCGGCTGAAGGCTCGAAATCCAGTGATACGGAATTCATGCAAAAACGCTTGTAAGTGGGCGGCGGACCGTCATCAAAAATATGACCCAGATGCGAATCACAGCGCCCACACAACACTTCCGTGCGCTGCATGCCAAAGGAATTATCCTCCTCATAGCGCACACTGTTAGGGCGGATGGGTTCAAAGAAGCTGGGCCATCCGCAACTGCTGGCAAATTTGGCATCGCTTTTAAACAAATGGTTGCCACAAACGGCACAATAATAATCCCCGCGGGTATCCGCATTCCAGTATTTACCGGTAAATGCCCGTTCCGTAGCCTTTTTCCGTGCAACCATAAACAGTTCATGCGGAAGTATTTTTTCCCAAACGGAATCCGGAACATGAAGCGGAGTCGTATCCGTTCTGGAGTAGTAAGGGTTAGGCGTGCTTATTTGTTCGTCCATAGATTTATCAGTTTTATGCTGACCGGTTAAATACTGGCAGGCACCTAAGAAAAAGATGCACCCTGTCAGGATAATTATTTTTTGACGTGCCGGCCATGTATTCATCAGACTAAGTTCGTACTTTTGGCCGACAAAACGATTTATTATGAATAAATTTGTATTTACCATTTTGCTGTCCGGCATAAATCTGTTCGCTTTCGGACAGACCAAGGTCGGTTCTGAATTAGGGCTACAGCTCACTAATTTCACCAATAAAATTACACAAAACGGTAATACAACTATACGTTCAGGCGACCTGAAACCCAGTTTCCGGGCAGGTTTAATTATAGACCTCTTAATGTTTAACAGCATTTCCATACAACCCGGCCTCTTTTACTCGCTTAACAACCTACAGGAATCCACTCCTGTTAAATTGACGGACGGCGTGCATGACAGCAAGTCCAGACTTACTATTCACACGGTACAGTTACCGGTATATCTGATGTACAAAACCTCCGTGGAGGGCAAAGGACGTTTCTTTATTGGTGCAGGAGGATACCTGAGTTATGCACTTGCAGGACGACAACATTCAGAGGTGCCTATAGAAATTTCAGACAGCTCAAGGCCAACAAACTTTCGTACGGAATTCCTGAAATCTAACAGGAATATCAAATTAGGCAACAATAAAACACTGGATGATTACAAGCCGCTTGGCTATGGACTGACCGGCTGTATCGGCTATGAAACTCCCGTAGGTCTGTATGTTCGCGGACAGTTTATGAAGGGACTTGCCAATATGCGACCGGGTGGCAACAGTAATAATATCAATACCAACTGGCAGTTCGGCATCTCTGTCGGTTTGTTTTTCGGCGATGGCGGCGGCGGATTTGACTGGTAAAGATTTCGCCGTTTTGCATTCTTGTCCCGATCATTCGGGGTTGACTTTTGACTTCGCTCTTTTAATACATCTTCCTTCGGAATATCACATTGCGGATCAGTTCCGTAATTTCATCCGAAATATTCAACCGGTAAAACACGCTGACCACTATACCCAGCGTTAGGACAGAACGGACAGCAATATCGGCGAACACATTTCCTATATAAGGTATTGCATAAACAAGCACACCGGTAACCGCAGTAATGACAAAAACCTGTAGGGTTTTCCGGTTAAAGGGATTGATTTTTAACTTAAACCACAGCAAACCGGATTTCAGCAAATTATAAATGATCAGCCCTATGCTCGTTGCCCATGCCGCTCCCGTGATGCCCAACAGCTTAATCAACCAGACATTTAACCCGAAAACAACAAAAATCAGCAGCAAAGAAATCCAGAAATTAAATTTAAAATACCGGGATATCCCAATCAGTATATAACTCGGACCAAAGATTAAATCCGTCATCGTACCTATAACCAGGATCAGCATTACAGGCTTTACCATGCCATAACCCTCGGTAACGATATTCATAAACCGCAGTACATTATCGGCATTCACTACCATCAGCAGGGCAAAGGCCAAAGACACCGCCTGCATATTGACCGCAGCACGCTGAAAAAGCATCTGTAACTTTTTCGGATCATTGGCATTATAGGCCTCAGTTAAGGTAGGAAATACGGCATTGGACATCACTTTCACCGGGCTCTTGAGCAGGCTCATAGCAAAGACGGGAACAGCATATACTGCTACCGCCTTCACGCCATCATCGGCAAGCGGAGTAAGCAGGATGGAATCCAATGAAGAAAGGAGCATACCGCCTACAATACTCAACATGTGATAGAAAGAGAAATTAACAATCTCCGATTTTTCTTTTTTGCTAAGACGCTGATCCCGTTTAAATGTAAAACCTTTATGTTTTGCAGCTTCGAAGCTTAAAATAAAAATAGGCAATAACATACCAAGTGAAAAGCCCCAGATGAAAACATCGAAATTAATCCAGTTCAGTGCATATAAAACAATCATCAGGATATTGGTCAGGCGGAAAACAATTTCTCTCGTAAAACTCTGAATGGCCGACCGGCTGATAGAGATCATATAATACTCTAACCACATGGCGGTAAAATTCAGAAAGATCAGCAACGGAAATAAAATGTAATACCGGCTCAATATTGCATAATCGCCTTCCTGGCTATACAGCTTCAGAAAAGGCTCTTTAAACAAGAGCAGCGCTAAACATACTGCCCCGGTAATGATAGCCGGAATGATCAGCGAGAACCGCAAAAACGCAGCTCTTGCCGGATGATCCGCTGGATAACGCTGCCCGTAAATGATCACGGTATAATTAAACCCGAAGGTGGTGATATAAGAGAACATAACGGCATTCCCCAGCAAGGTACGGGTTACCCCGTAATCGCTCTGGCTGAAAAAACGTGTTGACGTAATAACAATCAGCGCACCAAGCGCCGCTCCGCTGATTGTAACGATCGTTGATTTGATAGATTGCCTGACTACAACGCCCATACTGCATGCAATAAAACGCAAATGTAATATAGCAAAACGATACTCGACCGATAAAAGCGGCTTATTTAGCCGGCGCCTCATCTTCTTTAGTCTTTTTAACGAACCCGCTAAACTACTCCCTGGTGCCATAAAACAATAACGGCGCTGCACTTGTTGCGTTTTTATTTCTTATCAGAAATACTTTTCTTTGCATTCTTTTTCAAATACATCAGATATACATTTCAATTACACTATAATTAATATGGAGAAAATAAAATTCGGCACCGATGGCTGGAGAGCCATTATTGCTAAAGAATTTACGGTTCAGAATGTAGCCCGCGTAGCTAAAGGGCAGGCAGACTGGCTGCTGAAAAAGCACAACAAGCCGGTTGTGGTTATCGGCCATGATTGCCGTTTCGGCGGAGAACTATTTGCGGAAACTGCCGCAGGCGTACTTTGTGATAACGGTATCAAAGTATTATTAGCAAAAGACTTTGTAAGCACACCAATGGTTTCCTTCGGCGCCTTACACCTTAATGCACACCAGGGCGTTGTAATAACGGCCTCTCATAATCCGCCCTCCTATAACGGCTATAAACTGAAAGGAGCACATGGCGGGCCTTCCAGCCCGGCTGATATTGCTGCCGTAGAAGCCTTGATTCCTGATACTGTACAGATTCCTGGTAAAAAAATTGCGGACTGGGAAGCAGCAGGCCTGCTGCAATATGTAGATTTAGAGAAAATGTATCTGGATTATTTAGGAGAAAAATTCGATTTCAATCTATTGAACCAGGCGCCATACAAATTAGCCTACGATGCCATGTACGGCGCAGGACAAAATGTTGTTCGGAAAGTCCTCCCCTCCGCAGTTTTACTACATTGCGATGAAAATCCATCTTTTAAAGGAACAGCGCCGGAACCGCTGCATAAAAACCTCCTGGAACTCTCCGCTTTAATGGCTGCTACACCCGAATTAAAAGTGGGACTGGCTACCGATGGTGATGCAGACCGTATCGGCCTCTTTGATGAAGACGGACAATTTATTGATGCCCACCATATTATCCTGCTGCTGATTCACTATCTCTACAAATACAAAGGCATGACCGGGAAAGTTGTGGTAGCATTTTCTACCACAGAACGTATCCGGAAGATGTGCCTCGCTTACGGCTTAGAGGTGGAAGTTACCCCGGTCGGCTTCAAATATATCAGTGAAAAAATGGTAACGGAAGATGTGCTGGTAGGCGGAGAAGAAAGCGGTGGTATAGCTGTAAAAGGACATATTCCGGAGCGGGACGGTATCTATGACGGTTTAATGCTGTATGAATTTATGATCAACAGCGGAAAGACACTGAAGGAACTGATTGCAGAGGTATATGGCGTTGTGGGCAGCTTTGTGTATGAAAGATTAGATATGCACCTGGAAGAAAGCGAAAAACAACGTATCATCAAGGCCGCCGCAGACGGCGTTTATACTGCATTTGGAAAATACCATGTTCAAAGAGTCGAAACTATTGACGGCATTAAATATCATTTAGATAACAGCGGTTGGGTGATGTTGCGCGCTTCCGGAACGGAACCCCTGCTGCGTATTTATGTGGAAGGCAATAATCGCGAGGAAACCATGGACATGCTGGATGCCGTAAAGAAAACCATTTTGTAAAATTTTCCTTGATTAATAACCTATTCACCCGGTAAGGATCTCCGCTTCCTTGCCGGGTTCTTTTATGCTGCATAAAATCAAAATTCCGAACATGCCTGGTTTGGGTTTGCCGCTCAAAACAAAATGGGAATTGTATATTTGTGCTTTCGAAGCTTTGCAGATCGCAAAGCATTCGTCCATTTTTTTCATTAAATAAAACATCATTACCCAACCGGATGAAAGTAGTCATTTTTGCAGGCGGTCGCGGCACCAGGATCTCTGAAGAATCCACCCTTAGGCCAAAGCCGATGATTGAAATCGGCGGCAAACCTATGCTCTGGCATATCATGAAAATATATGCGGCATACGGGCATACGGAGTTTATTATTTGTCTCGGCTACAAAGGCTGGATGATTAAAGAATATTTTGTCAATTACTTTATGCACAATGCCGACATGACGGTAGATCTGGCCAATAATCATGTGGAAATTCACCAGAATAATGCCGAGCCTTTTAAAATCTCCCTGATTGATACCGGCCTGGATACCATGACCGCCGGCCGGCTGAAAAGGGTTTTACCCTATACCCATAACGAAACATTTATGCTCACCTATGGCGACGGCCTGAGCAATGTGCATATAGACGAATTAATACGGTTCCACAAAGAAAGCGGCAAGATTGCTACTATGACGGCTATTCAGGCCAACAGCCGCTTTGGCATTATCAATATGGAAGACAATGGTCAGATTCAATCCTTCGAAGAAAAACCCAAAGACAGCGGCACCTGGATCAACGGAGGTTTCTTTGTACTGAATCCTGAAATTAAAAATTATCTGCGTGACGATGCCGACGACATCATGTGGGAACGACAACCCATGTACGACCTGGCAAAAGACCGGCAGATTGCCGCTTACCGCCATCATGATTTCTGGAAATGTATGGATACCCTGCGGGAAAAAGAAGAGTTGGAAATGATGTGGGACAATAAGCCGAAATGGAAAGTATGGTAAACCAATATACCTGTTGCACATGGAATGACAAGCGATAAATAAACCCTGAACTCATCCTCAACCATCCATGAATGTACAAACCATCCAAAATAAGATCTACGAAGTACGCAGCCAAAAAGTAATGTTAGATTTCGATCTGGCAGAACTGTACCAGGTGGAAACACGGGTTTTCAACCAGGCGGTAAAAAGAAATAGTAATGCCTTTCCCGAAGATTTCATGTTTCGCCTCACAGCGGAGGAATGGAAGGAAGTTTCATCATCACAAATTGTGATGATGGACAATGTACCTAAAAACCGAACTGGGAAATACCTGCCTTACGCCTTTACCGAACACGGCGTTACCATGCTGGCCAGCGTATTGAGAAGTGATATTGCCCGAAAGATGAATATCGCTATCGTTCGCGCCTTTATCGCTATGCGGAAAATGATAGTGGAGCATAAAGACATTATAGATCAGATGAAAAAGTTAGAAGATCGTTTGGGTACCCATGATATTCAATTGAAGCAGCTTTACCAGGCTATTGCACAGCTTTTGGACAATAAAGCGAAACAACAAGACTGGGATAGACGCGAAAAAATCGGATTCAAAACAGAGGGAAAATAATTTCCGTAATTTGATGCACTGTCTTGTCGGTGTCCTCACCGATCACACGTAGTTTGGCAATGTGTAATTGAAATTTAAGCCCTTTGACAATCTTTGACCCGATTTTAAGCATATCAACCTGAGTGAGCATTAAACCAAAAAGATATGGCCTGTATGCTCAAAATTTTATTAAACTGGTTATCAACTTTTCGCTATTTTACATTTTTACTTTTTACTTTTGACAGAACACGAATTTTAACCGTCAAAGCGAACAATACATGCAGCAACTCCTATCCGCCTTTAAAGGCAAAAAAGTATTTCTCACCGGCCATACCGGTTTTAAAGGCGCCTGGCTGTTACAAATACTGCATTTCCTCGGTGCGCAGGTAAAAGGCTATGCACTGGCGCCGGAAAGCACACATGATCTGTACAGTCAGATCAATGGAGATACTTTATGTTATGCTTCCGTCATCGGCGACATACGAAATGCTGCGCTTTTACAGGGAGAGATGATCCGTTTCGAACCGGATTTTGTATTTCACCTTGCCGCACAACCTTTAGTACGCCGCAGCTACAACGAACCTGTTTATACTTTTGATGTGAATGTCATGGGCACCCTGCATGTGCTGGAAGCCCTGCGCCACCTGCAGAAATCCTGTGTAGCCTTAATGATTACGACCGATAAAGTATATGAAAATACCGAAACCGGTATTGCCTTTAAAGAGGAAGACAAATTAGGCGGTCATGATCCGTATTCAGCCAGTAAAGCCGCGGCGGAAATTGCCATCAGTTCTTATACGCAATCTTATTTCTCTCCTGAAAAATTCCAGGAACATCAAAAATCCATAGCCTCGCTGCGTGCCGGAAATGTCATTGGCGGCGGGGATCATGCTGCCGACCGCATCATCCCCGATATTGTTCGCGCTATTGAAGGCGGGGAGGCGGTTAAAATTCGCAACCCTAAAGCCATCCGACCCTGGCAACATGTACTGGAGCCTTTATTCAGCTACTTAGAACTGGCTCAGCTCATGCAGGAGCATCCCGGACAATACGAAGGCGCTTATAATATCGGGCCGGATAAAAATGATATGCTGGAAGTGCTGGAGGTGACAACATGCTTTATCCGTAACTTCGGCAAAGGAGAATATGAAATAGTACATCAACAGAACGCACCGCACGAAGCCCGGCATTTGATGTTAGACAACAGTAAGATCAGCCGAATATTGGGAAGATCACCCCGATGGACGGCACAACAGGCCATTCAGAAAACAGCCGAATGGTATGCGGATAAAGCTATGCCGGCATTGGAAAAATGCAAACAACAGATTTTATCCTTCGATTAATACGGGATTATGGAACATAAAAACTGTCTGAACTGCGGCGAAAAATTAACCGGGAAATTCTGTGTGGAATGCGGGCAAAAGGCCGACACGCACCGCATTTCCCCAAAACATTTTTTGCTGCACGACCTGCTGCATGGATTCTGGCATATTGACAAAGGTATTTTATATACGCTCAAACAAACCTTTACCGGCCCGGGACATGCTGCTTTGGACTATATAGCCGGCAGGCGAATCCGGTATTACAATGTTTTTTACCTTACCTTAATAGCCCTCGGTCTGAATTTACTGATCAGCCATTTCCTGGAGCAATACGAACCGACCGCGGAGTTGGAAGGAGATGGTGAAATAATCTATAATTTCATTACCCATAATATCAAGTACATCATCCTGTGTTTCATTCCGCTCTTTGCATTGAACGGATTCATTATTTTCAGAAGGCCGAAACTCAACTATGCAGAACACATGATCATCGCCGGCTTTGCACTTTTGGGCTGCATCGTAATTGCACTTTTCTTCAACCTGTTGTCCATGGCGCTAATCAGTTTCCGCAACCTTCAATGGTGGTCGCGTATAGATGATTTACAAAGCTTCATATGCCTGTGCTTCCCCGCCTGGGTATATATTCAGGTTACCCGCCGGAAGTATAAAATACCCGGTTTCATCTGGCGGATTGTATTTTTTTATTTTTTGTTCTTAATAGAACTAATAATAGCATTTATCCTCGGTATGATTATTGCAAATGGTGGTAACTTCGAAGGGAAAATTATGATATAATAAAATTTATGGGTTCCGAAAATACGATCTTAGGCTTAAAACTACCCACCGATCCCCGATGGGTGGACATCGCTTCCATCTCCATGGAAGATATCCTCACCGACCATGCGTTTTGTGAGCAGAAAGCGGCTACCACCTGCATCAGCCTGATCCAGAAATACCCGGATCATACCGAATTGGTGGAGGGCCTGGCGCCCATTGTAACGGAGGAATGGGGACATTTCAGGATGGTACTGGCCGAAATGAAAAAACGGGGCTATACCCTGGGACGACAGCGCAAAGATGAATATGTCAACAAGCTTTTAGAACAGGAACCGAAGGATATCAGCGCCGGTGAAAAACTGTTGCACAAGCTGCTGATCTGCGCCCTGATCGAAGCCCGTAGCTGCGAGCGTTTTCGCCTGCTGAGCGAACACTTAGAAGATGAGGTCATGCGAAAATTTTACTACAAATTTATGGTGAGTGAAGCAGGACATTATCGCTTGTTTTTGGATATTGCCAAAGTATATTTTGATGAAAAGACTGTGCGTGATGCCTGGCAACAATGGCTGCACACTGAGCAAAAAATCATGAAAACCTTAAAACCACGGGGCGACAGGATGCATTAGATGGATTTTGAATTTTGAATTATGGATTTTGGATTTTGAATTATCAATTACGAATTATCAATTTATATCCCGCCCGTATAGGAATGAATTACCAAATATCCATTATCCATTGATAATTATCAATTGTCAATTATCAATTGTCAATTATCCATCGTCCACTAACAAAGTACATTTTCAATACCCCACCCGACCCCGATGACCGCTATAAAATATCATCTGATTTTTAAAAAAAACTGAACTTTATATTATACAACAACATTGAACAACAATAGCGAATTCATGAACACACTGTTTTCAACAAAATACCATAAAGAAAATTTCTTCCTGTTAGCCGGACCATGCGTAGTGGAAAGTGAAGATATGTGCATGCGCATAGCCGATACAATTGTGCATATAACCGATAAGTTAGGCATTTCTTATGTTTTTAAAGCATCCTATCGCAAAGCTAACCGCACTCGCTTGGACAGCTTTACCGGCATCGGTGATGAAGCAGGATTAAAGATATTGGAAAAAGTGCGCAGCAACTTTAATATACCGGTCGTTACCGATATCCATGCTGCCCCCGAAGCCGCTATGGCTGCACATTACGTGGACATCCTGCAGATTCCCGCCTTCCTTTGCCGGCAAACGGATTTATTGTTAGCCGCCGCTCAAACCGGCAAATTCGTCAATGTAAAGAAGGGGCAGTTTCTCGCTCCGGAAGCGATGCATTTTGCTGTGGAAAAAATCAGGCAAAGCGGTAATGAAAACATCATACTAACGGAGCGCGGCACCACTTTCGGCTACCAGGATCTGATCGTGGATTTTCGCAGCATACCCCTGATGCAAAAAATGCAGGTACCCGTCGTAATGGACTGTACCCATTCCCTACAGCAGCCCAATCAGCCAGCGGGCGTAACAGGCGGCAACCCGGAAATGATTGAAACCATAGCTCGTGCAGCAATAGCCACTGGTGCTGATGGCCTGTTTATAGAAACCCATCCCGATCCGGCAAACGCCAAATCCGATGGCGCCAATATGCTGCCTTTAGAGCGGTTGGAAAACCTGTTAGAAAGGCTTTGTATGATCAGAGCGGTTGTAAACCAGTGGCGATAAACGCATGAACTTATGGAACACCTGTTATTATTGCACGGCGCCTTAGGCCATTCCGATGATTTTTCCGAATTGGAAAAAACGCTCAGTACACGATTCCGGGCACACAAACTCCTGTTTGCCGGTCACGGCAATACGCCCATTCCCGCTAAGGGTCTGAATATGGAGCTGTATGTACAACAGATTGCCGCTTATATTGCCGGCTATCCAACGGAACCTTTTCATATTTTCGGCTACAGCATGGGCGGATATGCGGCGCTGGCCTGTGCGGCGCAATATCCGGGACAAATACGATCCGTGCTGACATTAGCTACAAAATTGCAATGGTCGCCGGAAGCGGCAGCAAAAGAAACAGCTTTTCTCCAGCCGGATATTATAGCCACCAAAGTACCCAGGTATGCCGCTCAACTTGCCGAACGGCATGGAGCAACACACTGGAAACATCTGCTAAGCGGCATTTCCGGCCTCATGGAGCGCTTAGGTGCACAACCGCTACTAACGGAAAAAGAACTTGGCGAAATTGATATTCCGGTGCAGATTATGGTAGGCGATTGCGACAATATGGTAAGCATGGATGAATCCCGGGAAGCAGCGGCATCCCTAAAATCAGGGCGCTTCGCCGTATTACCCGGCACAGCACATCCTTTCGAAAAAGTCAGGAGCAGCCTGCTATTGTCCCTGATATATGATTTTTGGGCAGACCACTCATCAACGCCGGCGTAATGACTACAGCGCAGACAACACCGCCCCGGAATCTTACAAATTAATTCCAAAATTTCACAAGCCTTATCATGAATATAATTGCCAACTTTGCATGGTAAACAAAAAAGATGCAGGGATATGGCAGCGACGGATCAACAAACGATATATCTCCCCTTAGAGCATGTAGAAAGTGAACATTGCGCCAGCATTGTTGACAAAGGCCTTGAAGACGTAAAAGGAGTTGAAAGCCATAAGGTAGAGCTTAACAACCGCCGGGCAGTTATTACGACAGACAGTAAAGAAGCGGTAAGCAAAGCAGTGCAAACCATCAAAGACCTGGGCTATGACGTTACTACGGTAAAACACACTTTTCCCGTTTTAGGCATGAGTTGCGCTTCCTGTGCAAACAGCGCGGAAAATATAGTAAAGCAAATACCAGGCGTAATAAATGCCTCCGTAAATTTTGGCACAGGTAATCTTATGGTAGAATATTTACCCAATATGACCAATGCCAGCCGGCTGCAAAAAGCAGTACAAACCGGGGGATACGATCTGTTAGTGGAAGCAGCCGACCGGCAACAGGAAACCCTGGAAGCTATTCACGAAAAAAAATTCCGGGAATTAAAAATCAAAACTACATGGGCCATCATCCTGTCTCTGCCTGTTGTAGTCATCGGTATGTTTTTTATGAACATTCCCTATGCCAATGCAATTATGGGATTGTTCGCAACACCTGTCGTGCTGTGGCTCGGCAGGGATTTTTTTATCAATGCGTGGAAACAGGCTAAGCACCGTTCAGCCAATATGGATACGCTGGTTGCATTGAGCACAGGCATAGCCTATCTTTTCAGTGTATTCAACATGCTCTTTCCCGATCTATGGCATCAACGCGGGCTGGAAGCGCATGTTTATTTTGAAGCGGCCGCCATTATTATTGCTTTTATTCTTTTGGGAAGATTATTGGAAGAAAAGGCCAAAGGCAATACTTCATCCGCCATTAAAAAACTCATGGGCTTACAACCCAAATATGTTACGATCATTCAGGCGAACGGAACGGAAAAACAAACTGCTATTGAGGATGTACATGCAGGCGATGTTATTTTAGTAAAACCGGGTGAAAAAATTGCCGTGGACGGTAGAGTCGTTTCAGGCAGTTCTTATGTGGATGAAAGTATGCTGAGCGGAGAACCCGTACCTGTACTGAAAAATGCACATGAAAATGTATTTGCAGGAACAATTAATCAGAAAGGCAGCTTTCGGTTTGAAGCCGTAAAAGTAGGCAGAGAAACCATGCTGGCACAAATCATCAGGATGGTACAGGATGCGCAAGGCAGTAAAGCGCCCGTACAGCGATTGGTGGATAAGATCGCAGGCATCTTTGTGCCCGTGGTCATCGGCATTGCAATACTCACTTTTATACTATGGATGATCTTAGGTGGTGATAGCGGCCTGGTACACGGCTTACTGGCTGCCATTACGGTTTTAGTCATTGCCTGTCCCTGCGCTTTGGGACTGGCAACACCAACGGCCATCATGGTAGGCGTGGGCAAAGGCGCAGAAAAAGGTATTTTGATTAAAGATGCTGAAAGTCTGGAATTATCCAGGCAGGTTGATACTGTTATCTTAGATAAAACCGGGACAATTACCGAAGGAAAACCGGAAGTAACCGGCATAACATGGCGGAACAATGATAATACGGCAAAGACAATTTTGGCCGGTATTGAAAAACAGTCGGAACATCCTTTGGCAGATGCCGTAGTGCAATATTTTAAAGACGAATTTATTGAGGTGTCCGATTTTACAAGCATCACCGGGAAAGGAGCAAAGGCCGACTACCAGGGAGAAACGTATTTCGCAGGAAATAAAAAGCTTTTATCCGAAAATAATATTTCCATCTCCGAAGCATTGCAACAGCAGGCCGACGAATGGGCTAAGGCATCCAAAACCGTGATTTGGTTTTCGGACAGTCGTCAGGCGCTTGCGGTTGTGGCCATTGCCGATCAGATCAAAACCACCTCCGCAGCGGCTATTCGGGAAATGCAGCAAACGGGCATCGAACTGTATATGCTTACCGGCGACAATGAAGCTACCGCAAAAGCTATTGCAGCACAAACCGGTATCAGGCATTATAAAGCAGAGGTGTTACCGCAGGACAAAGCCGGCTTTGTAAAAGAACTGCAACAGCAGGGTAAGACCGTAGCGATGGTTGGCGACGGCATCAACGACAGTACTGCTTTAGCCACTGCAGATGTGAGTATCGCCATGGGAAAAGGTTCGGATATTGCCATGGATGTGGCCAAAATGACCATTATTTCATCCGACTTAAGCAAGATTCCCCAGGCGATAAAACTGTCGAAACAAACCGTAGCGACCATCAGGCAAAACCTGTTTTGGGCATTTATTTATAACCTCATCGGCATACCGGTTGCGGCCGGCATACTATATCCTGTAAACGGCTTCCTGCTCAACCCGATGATTGCCGGTGCGGCAATGGCATTGAGTAGCGTTAGTGTAGTGAGCAATAGTTTGAGGTTGAAGTGGAAGAAGTAAAGGTGGCGTGCTGATACTGCGTATATTGTTCACAAAATAAATTCCCGGTAATTTTCTTTTGAAATGACCATAATTTGTGCGGGCTGATAATGGTTGACAAATTCATTAGGAAATTTCACTTTGGATAAGCTCCACTTGAATTCAAACGCTTCCGGTTTTCCGTTACGTTCTTCTATATAGTCAATTTCCTGTTGGTTTTTGTTGCGCCAAAAATAAATATTCGCATAATAATTAGCGTAAGCATTGCGCTTCATGCGTTCCACAATCATGAAATTTTCCCACAAAGCGCCTACATCATCCCGCATTCCCAATGTGTTGAATTGATTGATGACGGCATTCCGCAAGCCGTTATCATAGAAATAAATTTTCCTTGATTTCTTCAGCTCGTTCCCAAGATTCCTGCTGTAGGTTCCCAGGCGAAATACAATAAACGCTTTTTCAAGCAAATTAATATAATGCTCCACAGTCTGATTATCCAAACCACTCATTTGCCCAAGCTCATTATAAGAAACTAAATTCCCGATCTGAAACGCAATGGCTTGCACTAATTTTTCCATACGGTCCGGTTTCTGAATACGTTCCCAGGTCAGAATATCTTTGTACAGGTAACTGTCGGCAAGTTGTTTAAGAATGTTTTCGGCATTACCGGGATGATTGACCACATCGGGATAATAGCCGTAAATCATTCGGTTTTCTAACATCCGTTGTTCTTCCAAAAGATTAGTATGATTTACCATTTCCGCAAAACTGAGGGGAAACATCCGGTATTCCCATTTGCGCCCCGTAAGGGGTTCATTGATTTTATTAGCTAACTCAAAAGCTGAAGAACCGGTTGACAGCACTTTTACGTTTTTGATTTGATCATGTATAATTTTCAGGCATAAGCCAATATTTCCGATACGTTGTGCCTCATCAATCACTACAATTTTATGATCTCCTATGAGATGTTTTATCTTCGTGGCATTCGGCTTTTCAAAATACTCGCGGGTATCGGCATCATCACCGTAAAGCCACAATACTTTATCCTGATTTTCTGTAATCTTGGCCAAAAGTGACGTTTTCCCCACTTGTCTTGCACCCAATAATATCACAACTTTATTATCATTAAAGTGTTTCATGATTTCCATCTCCAATTGGCGCACAATCATTTTCTTAAAATTTTTGCGAATACAATCGCAAATTTACTATTATTTTTGCGAATACAATCGCAAAAGTTATCTCTTCTGTTCGGAGAATAGCCGGAAGAAACCGGTTCAGCCATGCATACGCAATATACAGCCTCTGGAAAATGATAATTATATTTGAAGCGGATAAATAATGCGTTGGTAGCAATTTCCCATTTTTCCCGGACGAAAATAAATTCTCGTGCTAACGGAAAAATAATTGGAATTGAACAACTTGCGAAACGTTAGTCAGAATGTTAACAGACGGCACCATCAAGATCAAACGGACAGAAAAAACGAGCAGACAATAACAACTGAGAAAGAAATTTTGACATACAAGCCAACGCTTCACAAAATCCCCAAAGCCACTTTTTTGCCACCGCAAGTACCAGGTTCCAAACTAATTACTAACTTTGTTGACTCATATGAAGCTTTTCACAGCCATATTCAGCATTTACATTTTGGCATTATCAGTAATGCCTTGTAGTGATGCGTATAATGATTGCGAAAGCGACACCACGTATAAAGAGTATTCACAGGCTCACAATCACAGTACAGACCACAACGATAATTGTAGCCCCTTTTGTACCTGTACCTGTTGCAGTACACCTGTAAGTCCTAAATTTACACTCCTTAAATTCCAAATCACACACCCAGTCGTGTCTTCAAAAATCACTTACCCTATTCGTGATTTTTCTTTCATTTCCAATTACTGCGGAAATATTTGGCAACCGCCAAAGATTAATGCTTAATACTTATTGGCTAATGTGTTATAGATGCAAGCATAACGCTATGCGTTAATCGCTGTATATATCGCCTTTCCGTACATTAACCGTCCTTTTTGCCTTATGCAAAAAGTGTGTAAATCCATTCGTATTAATCATTAATCAAATGAATTGTGTTAGACAGTATCATAAAATTTAGTATAAAAAACAAGTTAGTCATTGGAATAATGACCTTATTACTCATCTTGTGGGGAAGTTGGAGCGTTACCAGGCTGCCCATTGATGCCGTGCCTGATATTACCAATAACCAGGTACAAATTATTACTGTTTGTCCAACATTGGCAGGACAAGAGGTAGAACAATTGGTTACGTTTCCGATTGAACAAAGTATTGCCAATCTTCCCGATTTGGAAGAAACCCGAAGCATATCAAGGTTTGGGCTTTCGGTTATTACTGTTGTTTTTGACGATAATGTAGATATATATTTTGCCCGGCAGCTTGTAAACGAAAAGCTGAAAGAAGCAGAGGAAAAAATACCGAAAGGCATCGGCACCCCCGAATTAGCCCCAGTCAGCACAGGGTTGGGCGAAGTGTATCAATATATCCTGCATCCCAAAAAAGAAAGTGAGGAAAAATACAACGCCAAAGACCTGCGAACAATGCAGGATTGGATTGTAGCCCGACAACTGAACGGAACAAAAGGAATTGCCGAAGTAAATAGTTTTGGTGGCGAACTGAAACAATACGAAGTAGCCGTAAATCCAAACCGTTTAAAAGCAATGGGTGTAAGCATTACCGACATTTTCAACGCACTTGAAAAAAACAATCAAAATACAGGCGGTGCATACATTGACAAGAAACCAAACGCTTATTTTATTCGTGGTATTGGTTTGGTTACTTCGTTGGAAGACATAAAAAACATTGCCGTAAAAAACACAAACGGCAGTATTCCTATTTTCATAAAAGATGTTGCCAATGTTCAGTTTGGTAATGCAGTTCGCTATGGTGCAATGACTTACAATGGTGAAGTTGATGCTGTTGGTGGTGTTGTAATGATGCTTAAAGGTGCAAACAGCAACGAAGTGGTGCAACGCATCAAAGAAAAAATTCCAATCATTCAAAAATCATTGCCCGATGATGTTGTAATTGAACCGTATTTAGACCGCACCGATTTAGTTGGCAGAGCAATCAGCACCGTAGAAAAAAATTTAATTGAGGGTGCATTGATAGTCATTTTTGTGTTGGTGCTGTTTTTGGGAAATCTAAGAGCAGGTTTAATTGTCGCTTCTGCCATTCCGTTATCAATGCTTTTTGCATTGGGGCTGATGAATGTTTTCGGAGTAAGTGCCAACCTGATGAGCTTGGGGGCTATTGACTTCGGCTTGATTGTGGACGGTGCAGTAATTATTGTAGAAGCCACGTTACACCATTTGGGTTTACGAAAATCAATAAACAGATTAACGCAACAGGAAATGGACGATGAAGTTTTTTTATCGGCTTCCAAAATTCGTAACAGTGCAGCGTTTGGCGAAATCATTATCCTTATCGTTTACATTCCTATACTTACGTTGGTAGGTGTAGAGGGTAAAATGTTTACGCCTATGGCTAAAACAGTAGGTTTTGCCATTTTAGGAGCATTGATTTTGTCATTGACCTACATACCAATGATGTGTGCCTTGTTTCTTTCAAAAAATGTTACTCACAAAAAAACCTTTTCAGATAAAATGATGAATTTCCTGCAAGGAATTTATCAACCGTTATTACAAAAAGCAATTAAAATAAAGTATCGGTTAGTAGGCGGGACAGTAGCCCTGTTTGCCCTAAGCATCTTGCTTTTCAGTAAAATGGGTGGCGAGTTTATACCACAATTACAAGAGGGCGACTTTGCTTTTCATTGCATATTACCACAAGGCAGTTCATTAAGCCAAAGTATTGAAACATCCATGCAGGCTTCACGGATCATCAAACAGTTTGACGAAGTAAAAATGGTAGTAGGCAAAACAGGAGCGGCAGAAGTTCCAACCGACCCAATGCCACCCGAAGCTACCGATATAATGATAATTCTGAAACCGCAAAAAGAATGGAAAAGCAAAAAGAGTTATGCTCAATTAAGCGATGAAATCAATGAAGCGTTAGAAGTCATTCCGGGTGTATTCTTTGAAAAAAACCAACCCATTCAAATGCGGTTCAACGAACTGATGACAGGCATACGGCAAGATGTAGCGGTTAAGATTTTCGGGGAGGATTTAGACAGTCTTTCCGTCTATGCCAACAAAGTGAGCGGAGTAATACAAGGTGTGGACGGTATTACAGCACCACAGGTAGAACGAGTAAGCGGATTGCCCCAAATCAATGTGGAATATGACAGAACAAGGCTTGCAAATTACGGTATCAACGTAGAAGATGTAAACAATGTAGTAAGCACCGCATTTGCAGGTAAAAGTGCAGGGCAGGTTTTTGAAAATGAACGACGCTTTGATTTAGTGGTTCGTTTAGACAGTGCTTACAGAACCGATATAGACGATGTCAGCAATTTAATGATACCAACCGGCACAGGCAATCAAATTCCACTATCACAGGTAGCCAAAATCAGCTACAAATTAGGTGCTGCACAAATCAGCCGAGAAAGCAGCAAACGAAGAATAGTTATCGGTTTCAACGTATCAGGCAGAGATGTTCAAAGTGTGGTAGAAAATGTTCAGCAAAAATTAAGCGAACAGATAAAACTACCCACAGGTTATTACTTTACTTATGGCGGACAATTTGAGAATTTGCAGAAAGCAAGCAAACGCTTAATGATAGCCGTTCCTGTTTCATTGTTGCTGATTTTTTCACTCTTGTATTTTACGTTTCGTTCATTCAAACAGGCAAGTTTGATTTTTACCGCAATTCCTATGAGTGCCATAGGTGGCGTGTTCGCTTTATTGCTTCGTGGTATGCCGTTTAGTATTTCCGCAGGCATAGGTTTCATTGCCTTATTTGGTGTAGCAGTATTAAACGGAATTGTGTTAATCGGAACGTTCAACCAATTAGAAAAAGACGGAGTTACCGACATGCTAAAAAGGGTATTTGACGGTACGAAAGAACGGTTAAGACCTGTACTAATGACGGCAACCGTAGCAAGTTTTGGCTTTTTGCCTATGGCATTAAGCACAGGTGCAGGAGCAGAAGTACAAAAACCATTGGCAACAGTAGTTATTGGCGGTTTGATAACGGCTACATTCCTTACGCTGTTTGTACTGCCGTTGCTCTACATCATATTCAATACAAAAATCAATTTCAGAAAAAAAGCAAAAATGAAATCAGTTACAACCATACTGTTATTGTTGCTTTCGGGATTAGGTTTCAACGCCAATGCACAAACTAAAAAAATCATTGGTGTAGAAGAAGCCATAAACATAGCCCTGCAAAACAATGGTAACATCAAGGCAAAAGACTTTGAAATAAAATCAGCACAAAGCCTCAAAAAAACATCGGGCGAATTGCCAAAGTTGGATTTTAATACACAGTTGGGGCAATACAACAGTATCAAATTTGACCAGTCTTTTCAGGTGGCACAAACGATACCTTTCCCTACGCTGTTTGGTGCTAAAAAAGAACTCATAAATGCCGAAGTAAAAAGTAAAGAATTACAAAGTGCGATAACTGTACTTGAATTAAAAAACCAGGTACGGACATACTACTACCAAATTCAATACCTGCAACACAATCAGAAACAATTACTGCATTTAGACAGCCTGTACAATGATTTTATAAAAGTAGCAGAACTGCGTTACAAAACAGGCGACACAAAAAAAGTTGAAATCAGTACGGCACAAGCGAAGCAAGGCGAAATTAATTTATTACTGAAACAAAACGAAGTGTATTTACAAAATGCCTATCAAAACTTACAGGCATTGATGAACACCAATGAACCATTTGAAGTAAGCAATGATGCCAAATTTCAGCCCTTGCAGATAAGCACTTTATTGGATAGTACAGCCGTAGCAAACCACCCTACTATTAAAGCCTTATACCAAGATGTTGTGATTGCAGAGCAAACAAAAAAAGTAGAAAAAGCACAGGGCTTACCCGATTTTACAGTAGGTTACGTTAATCAATCTTTGATAGGCTTTCAAACCGTAAACGGACAGGATAAATATTTCAATTCTGGCAATCGGTTTAGTTCGGTAAACATTGGCATTGCTATTCCTTTGACATTCGGAGCGACCAAAGCAAGAATAAAATCTTTGGACTATCAAAAACAAGCGGCACAAGCCAACGCACAGCAACAGCAGATTTTGTTACAAACACAGTTGCAAAACCTTATACAACAATATCAGCAGGATTTACAGCAGTTCAATTATTATCAGCAACAAGCCCTGCCCAATGCAAACGATATTGTTTCGGCAGCACAGTTGGGCTATCGCACAGGCGATATTAGCTATGTAGAGTACCTCTATGCTTTGCAAACAGCCACAGATATACAGTTGAATTACTTAAAAAGTATTCAGCAGGTAAATCAATCGGCAATCAACATTTATTCATTAATTAATCAATAATTAAGTATGTATTTCGACATAAAAAAATCAATAGCTTTTGTATCGTTGCTGAATGTGCTGTTTTTGATAAGCGGTTGTGGCAACAAAGACAATCATTCACATCATGAAGAAAAGCCCGAAAAGGCGGTAACTTCAAACGAAGCTAATCACGAAGAAAAAACGCCCACCATTGCCACACTTACCCAAAAACAAATAAAAGCGGTAGGCATACAGTTTGGAAAAGTAGAAAGTAAGGAACTCACAGCTACCATAAAAGCAAATGGTATGCTTAGAGTGCCGAACAACAACAAAGGAAATGCAACTTCGTTGTACGGTGGCGTTATCAAAACGCTGAATGTTCAAATTGGCGACCACATTAAAAAAGGACAAGTAATTGCTACGATTGAAAATCCGCAATTCATTCTTTTGCAAGAAGAATATTTGACTATTGGAAACAAAATAATTTTTGCAGAACAAGAAGTACAACGCCAAAAACAACTGAATGAGGGCAACGCAGGTGCATTGAAAAATTTGCAAAATGCACAAGCCGAATTAAACACTTTGCTTACACGAAAAGCATCGTTACAACAACAAATTCAGCTAATGGGCATCAATCCGAATTTGGCTTCAAACAGTAATTTGAAATCGGCATTAGTGGTTTCAAGTCCATTGAACGGAACAATAAGCAACTTATTTGCAAAGATTGGCAGTTACGTTGATGTTGCTTCGCCTGTTGCCGAAATAGTAGATAACAGTTCGTTGCATTTGGATTTACAGGTTTTTGAAAAAGATTTACCGCTGATGAAAATCGGGCAAATCATACATTTCACATTGACTAACAATCCTACTAATGAATATGATGCGGAAATTTTCAGCATTGGTTCATCTTTTGAAAATGACAGCAAAACTATTTCTGTTCACGCTTCCGTAACAGGAAACAAAGCAGGGTTAATTGACGGAATGAATATTACAGGTATGGTAAGCCTGAACAATGTTACTACACCGGCAGTACCCAACGAGGCTATCGTAAATGCAGAGGGCAAAGATTACATTTTTGTTGTAACAAATAAAAAGCCGTCAGCGCATCACGAAGAAGAAAACGAAGAACACAAGCACGAAGAAGAACCAAAAGACAACGTAAACTTTGAAAAAATTGAAGTAGTAAAAGGCGTTTCAAATATGGGCTACACGGCAATAACATTGGTGCAGGAAATTCCAAGCAATGCCCAAATTGTTACCAAAGGTGCTTTCTTCATCAATGCGAAATTGTCAAACACAGGCGAACACGAACATTAAAAAATAAACACAATGATAAATACAGATAAAAACCACAAGCATACTTACGATGCACAAGGCAGAATGACTTGTTGCACGTTAGAAGATAAAATCTACATCAAAGCAGGTGCAAAAGATATTATCTATTCAAAACAAGAAAAAGAAAATCATCAACACGAACATAGCGATGATGACGGACACGACCATTCAAGCGGTAATGAAAGCACTTTCAAAATGTTTTTACCTGCAATCATTTCATTGGTTGTATTGTTGTCGGGCATTGCGTTAGACAATTTCATAAAACCCGATTGGTTTGCAAGTTGGGTGCGAGTTGTTTGGTATGCGGTGGCTTACATTCCTGTTGGTGTTCCTGTTATCAAAGAAGCGTTTGAAAGCATTATCAAAGGCGAAATTTTTTCAGAGTTTTTGCTAATGACGATTGCAACCGTTGGAGCATTTGCCATTGGCGAATATCCCGAAGGTGTTGCCGTTATGTTGTTTTATGCAGTTGGCGAAGTGTTTCAAACATTGGCAGTAAAACGAGCAAAAAACAACATCAAATCATTGCTTGACCAACGACCAGATGAAGTAACCGTGATAAGAAACAATCAACCGCAAACAGTAAAAGCGGAAACGGTAAACATTGGCGACATCATTCAGTTAAAATCGGGCGAAAAATTAGGATTGGACGGAACTTTGCTGTCAGAAACGGCATCGTTCAACACATCGGCACTAACAGGCGAAAGCAAACCCGACACCAAAAGCAAAGGCGAAACGGTTTTGGCAGGAATGATAAACTTAAACACCGTTGCACAAGTGCAGGTTACAACGGCATACACCGACAGCAAGTTGAGCAAAATTTTGGAATTGGTACAAAATGCCACTTCACAAAAAGCGCCAACGGAGTTGTTCATTCGCAAGTTTGCGAAAATCTACACACCTGCCGTTGTTGCGTTGGCAGTTGCGATTTGCGTTGTGCCGTACTTTTTCGTACAAAATTATCAGTTTACAGAATGGTTGTATCGTGCCTTAATTTTCTTGGTAATTTCCTGTCCTTGTGCGTTGGTAATTTCAATTCCGTTAGGTTATTTCGGTGGAATTGGTGCAGCAAGTCGCAACGGAATTTTGGTTAAAGGAAGCAACTTTTTAGATGTGTTAGCTTCCGTTCAAAATGTGGTAATGGACAAAACAGGCACAATGACTGAGGGTGTTTTTAAAGTACAGGAAGTTGTTTTTAATTCCGAATACAAGAAAGACGAACTATTACAAATGGTGGACGCTTTGGAACGTTTGAGTACACACCCCGTAGCAACAGCCATTCACGAATACGTTGGAAAAACAAGTAATGAAATCAAATTAGAAAACACCGAAGAAATTGCAGGACACGGACTAAAAGCCGATGTAAACGGAAAGCAATTATTGGTAGGAAATTTTAAGTTGATGAACAAATTCAACATTCAACACACTATTGATGTAAGTAAAATTGTTTACACAGTAATTGCCGTTGCATACGACAATAAATTTGTGGGTTATCTCACAGTTGCAGACAGCATAAAACAAGATTCACAACAAACGATTGACAAACTGAAATCGCTGAATGTGAGACCAACAATGTTGAGTGGCGACAAAAGTACGGTTGTGAAATTTGTTGCAGAACAATTAGGAATTGTAAACGCTTTTGGCGACTTGTTGCCCGAAGACAAAGTAAATAAGGTAAAAGAACTTAAAGCAAAAAATGAAACGGTTGCATTTGTCGGAGATGGTGTAAACGATGCACCTGTTGTAGCGTTAAGCGATGTTGGTATTGCAATGGGTGGTTTGGGTAGCGATGCAACTATCGAAACTGCCGATGTGGTAATACAGGACGATAAGCCAGGCAAAATACCTATCGCCATCAATATCGGCAAACAGACAAAGAAAATTGTTTGGCAAAATATCACATTGGCATTTGTGGTAAAAGGCATTGTACTCATTTTAGGTGCGGGTGGTTTGGCAACAATGTGGGAAGCTGTTTTTGCTGATGTAGGCGTAGCGTTATTAGCTATTCTGAATGCAGTACGAATACAACGAATGAAGTTTTGAAAAGCCAACGCAAAAGCAAGCACATCCCGACAAAATCGGGAAGAGCTTGCTTTGGCAACGCAGTGAAAAAAAAAAAATCTTTCCACGCTTAGCAAAAATTAAATCTGCTAACACACCAAGCTCAACAGATAAATATGAACGAACGAAAAAACCACAGCTGCCAACTAGGATTTTGTGTCAGGCAGGCTGACATGGTAAATTGAACATTCATGCTTTTTATTAACTTTGGTGCATGACTGAAAGTTTGCGCTCTGAAACCCGACCGACCGCAAAGCCCGAAACGTAAGGGAAGGTACAGGATTTATTAAACAACATTTTTTAGAAACAATGGAACATAAAACATTTCAATTCAAAACAACCCTCAATTGCGGAGGCTGCGTATCAAAAGTTCAAGCCGATCTGGACAATGCCGCCGGTATCAGTCAATGGAAGGTAGATACGGACAGTGCGGATAAAATTCTTACCATAAGTGCTACAGGTATTACCGGGGAAGAAATTATAGCCATCATTAGCAGCAAGGGCTTTAAAGCAGAGCCATTGGGATAATACAGTGCTAAGTAAAAATGCAAAAGTAAAAATGCAAAATGGTAACGGATAAATAATCTGTTTAAGTTTTGAGCATACAGATAATACCTTTTTGACTGAGCAGTAGTTTTTCAAAAAATATATTTTGACTCATATCTTTGATTTCATTAAAACAGGAGCTAATGGCAGCAATCTGATCTCTGACTAAGCACATCAATCAGATGATGCTGTAACGTAGGAAAGCCTGCCTTTAGTTTTCTTTTCCAAAGCCACAATAGTACTTAAGCATATCTGCATTTGTCCGGATAATGCTGTATAAAACCATGAGAAAAGGCTGCTGAAAAGAATCCTTTATTTTTTCACCACAAAATTCATTGTATTA